>Ga0208644_1000005_pt1 | contig 155949 bp, 213 predicted proteins | sample VirMetDEL_Nov_18_FD_184517 | JGI IMG/M metagenome (GOLD analysis project Ga0208644, IMG submission 184517) | Aqueous microbial communities from the Delaware River and Bay under freshwater to marine salinity gradient to study organic matter... | ecosystem: Environmental > Aquatic > Marine >...
ACAGACGGAGCCGCACGCACTACTTTACTTGCAAAAGGACTCCTAGATAATAATAACCCTCTTCTTATTGCTAACAGTGATCAGTTTGTTGAATGGTCTCCAAAAGATATCATGTATAGGGCTGTAACAGATAAAGTTGATGCAGGTATATTGACTTTCAAATCTTCTCATTCTAAGTGGTCTTATGCTAAACTTAGTAAAAACGGATATGTTGAGAGGGTAGCTGAAAAAGAAGTTATTAGTGATGATGCAACTTGCGGTATTTACTATTGGAAACACGGTAAAGATTATATAAAATATGCAGAGCAAATGATTAGCAAAAACATTCGGGTTAATAATGAGTTTTATGTATGCCCCGTTTTCAATGAGGCTATTGCAGATGAGAAACGTGTAAAAACTTTTCCTGTAACTAAAATGTGGGGACTGGGCACACCCGAAGATCTACAATTCTTTCTAGACAATCACAAATGATAGATATCTGTTATAAAACTACAAAAACAAGAAGATTTTAGAGGCTTAGAAACAAATATTGCATATTGGTGAAATATGGAAAAACAAGATATTATAAGCATTGTGTCAGATTATATTAAAGAAAAACAATCAAACAAAACTTGGATTGCAGGTAAAGATATTGTTAATTATGCTGGTCCTTATTTTGATACTACAGAATATGAAGAAGCACTAGATTCTTTACTTGATGGATGGCTTGCAATGGGTAATAAATCTCTTAGATTTGAGAATTTGTTTCCCAAACATTTTGATAAAAAATATGGTATACTAACTAATTCAGGTTCAAGTGCTAATCTTTTAATGATGTCCTCTCTAACATCAAAAAGAAAATATAATTTACCTAAAGGTACTAAAGTATTAATGCCCGTAGCAGGATTCCCTACTACTCTAAACCCTACTCTACAGGTAGGGTTTGAACCTATATTTCTTGATATAGAAATCGAGACATTAAATCTTGATTTAACAAAGGCAGAAGATTTAATAAAGAAACATGATATAAAGGTTATTACTTTTGCTCATGTATTGGGCAATCCACCTAATATGAATGATGTTATGGATCTAGTTAAAAAGTATAATCTTCTATTGCTTGAGGATTGCTGTGATGCTTTAGGTAGTACATATGAGGGAAAGAAACTAGGGTCTTTTGGTATTATGGCATCTTGTTCTTTTTATCCTGCTCATCATATTACAATGGGAGAGGGTGGATTTGTTGCATGTAAAGATTATGAAACTGAAGTTGTACTCAGATCATTGCGTGAATGGGGAAGAGGTTGTTATTGTGTAGGTGCTAAAGCGAATGCTTTAAAATGTGGAACATGTAATCAAAGGTTTTCTTATTGGGTTCCATCTATGCCAGATCAAATTTTTGATCATAAATACGTATATGATGAAATAGGATATAATTTAAAACCTATAGAAATACAAAGTGCATTTGGATTGGCTCAATTAAAGAAGATTGATAAGATCATTGAATTAAGAAAGAAAAATTATAAACTTCTATTTGATATTTATTCAAAATATGAAGAATTCTTCCATTTACCAAGAGCACAACAAAACAGTGATCCAAGTTGGTTTGCATTTCCTCTTACAATAAGAGACAATGCACCATTTACAAGAACAAAATTTGTTGAATATCTAGAAGATAATCTTATTCAAACGAGACCTTATTTTGCGGGTAATCTATTATTGCAGCCAGCATATAGTCATTTAATGGATACAACCACTGCAAAAACCGAATTCCCTGTTGCAACAAAAGTTATGTGTGATACATTTTTTCATGGAACAAGTCCAGTTCTAACAGAAGAACAAATAGATTATATCGGTGAAAATATTGATTGTTTTTTTAGAAAACTAATATGAAAAAGATAGTTTATGTTACAGGATGTTTAGGTTTTATAGGTTATCATATTACTAAAACATGCCTAGAAAAAGGATGGTTTGTGAGAGGTATTGATTCAGGTACCTATGCGGCTAATTATAATTTTCTTGATGTTTTATATAAATATAAACAGTTTGTTTATGAGAAAAAGGATATTAATGATTTAAATTATCTCTATGAATGCGATTATGTGATTAACACTGCGGCAGAAACACATGTAGATAATAGTATCATGAATAGTGATGTATTTCTAAATAGTAATGTTAATGGTGTTCATCATCTATTAAAATTGATAACACAACAACCTAAATTTAAAATTCCTATATTCTTGCACTTCAGCACTGATGAAGTTTATGGAGATATACATCAAGGTTCACATGTAGAAACTGATCCCTTAAATCCTAGTAATCCATATTCAGCAACAAAAGCAGCTGCTGATATGTTAATCAGTGCTTGGTCCAGAACTTTTAATATCCCTTATGTAATTGTACGTCCAACTAATAATTATGGAATTGGTCAATATACTGAAAAATTCATCCCCCATACCATCAAGTGCTTAGCATTGGGAAAACAAGCACCTTTACATGATAATGGATATCCTCGTAGAACATGGTTACATGCTAGTGATACAGCAGCAGCTATAATTACAATTATTGAAAGCGGAGAAACTAATGAAATTTATAACATCTCTGGCAATTATGAAGAGATGAATCTAGTTGTAGCTCAAAAAATAATTCAATATATGGATCTACCAGGTGATATAAAACAATATCTAGATTTTTCAGTTAATCGTCCAGGTCAAGATGTACGATATTCTATTAATGATAATAAGTTAAAGAAATTGGGTTGGAAACCTGAAGCAAATTTTGACGAAAAACTAAAAGAGTTAATAGATTTTTATAAACACAATTTTGTTTGGTGATCTTATGATAAACTTATTTGGTAATGGCTTTATCGGAAAAGAATATGCAAATAGATATCAAGTATCGATCAATGATAGAGATGATCTAATACCTAGATCTAGTGATATTCTTTATATGATTAGTACAATACATAATTACAATGTATTCACTGATCCACATTTAGATATAAATACAAATTTAAATGTGTTAATAGATGTATTAGAGAATGGAAGAAAAAAATATGGTAGTGATTTTACTATAAACTTTATAAGTTCTTGGTTTGTTTATGGTAATACAGATTTACCTGCTACTGAAAATAGTGAATGTCATCCTCGAGGATTTTATTCAATAACTAAAAAAGCAGCGGAAGATCTATTACAATCTTATTGTAATACATTTTCTATTAAGTATAGAATAATGAGACTTTGTAATGTTTTAGGTAAAAATGATAATAAAGTGTCTATACAAAAAAACGCATTCCAATATCTTATTGAAGAATTAAAGAATAATAGAAGTATAGAACTTTATGATTATGGAAGATTTTATCGAGATTATATGGATGTTAGTGATATTGCAAGAGCAATACATATAGTAATCGAAAGAGGAAATTTGAACGAGATTTACAATATTGGAACAGGTGAACCATATCTCTTTAAAGAGTTAATTGATTATGTGATAGATAAAACTAAAAGTACCTCCATAGTGAAACATATTCCACAAAAAGAATTTCATGCCAAGGTACAAGTTAAATCTATGTATATGGATACAACAAAACTTAAATCTTTAGGTTTTGTTCCCTCTAAAACTTTATTTGAAACTATTGATGATTTATTATGACTAATCCACAAGTAACTATCATTACAGCAACAACTTGCTCTCAGTATCTTAAACAGAACTTAGAATCAGTTCAAAATCAAACATATAAAAATATCCAACATCTTATCTTTATAGATGGTAAACATCATGTAACAAAAGCAGATTTTGATCTAGATCTAACGCAAGATGTAATCATTTTACCTTATGCAACAGGTACAGATAATTATAATGGTCATCGAATGTATGCTGCAGGGACTTTTCTTGCAAAGGGTGATTATATTATCTATTTAGATGAGGATAATTGGTTAGAACCTAACCATGTAGAAAGTTTGATTGAATGTACTAAACCTAATACTTGGTCATGTTCTCTTAGAAAGATTACGGATATGGAAGGCAATTTCATCTGTAATGATGATTGTGAGAGTTTGGGTAACTGGGAATCAGTCATTGGTGATTATTTTGTAGATGTTAATTGTTATTTTTTACCTAAGATACTTGCTATTCAGTTAGCACCTTTATGGTATAGAAGAGCGAGGCATCCACAAGAGCAACCAGAGGTAGATCGCCTATTGACATTCATGCTTAGAAATAATAAAATTGAGTGTAATGTAACAGGACTTTATACTGTCAATTATCGTGCAGGTAATAGAGCGGATTCAGTTCAATCCGCCTTCTTTTTAGATGGTAATAAACAAATGAAAGCAAAATATGGCGAAACTTTTCCCTGGAGAAAATATGTTTGAACTTGAAATTGATTACAAATATAATGAAGGAGAACTTTTAAAAGAGATTAAAGACTATATTGATAAAACTTACACTGAGCATTATGCACAAGGTAATATCCAGACCACAGAATTCATTATTGACAATGGACATGGAGTAGGTTTTACTATCGGCAATATTATTAAATATGCTCAAAGATATGGAAAGAAGGAAGGAAAAAATCGTAAAGATATATTGAAAGTTATCCACTATGCTGTTATACTGTTATATGCTCATGATGTTGAATTGAAAAAAGAGAAAGGTACTACACAATGAAATTTAGTAATGAAACTATCCAAATTTTAAAGAATTTTGCTACAATCAATCCAAATATTGTTTTTAAAGAAGGGAATACACTTGCTACTATGAATGCGGCAAAGTCTATTCTAGCAAAAGTTAAAATCGCAGAGACAATTCCTAAAGAATTCTCTATCTATGAACTTAATTCTCTTTTACAGATTCTTTCGTTTTCGGAGAATCAAGAAATTGAATTTGGAGATAAAAGTCTTACAATTAGTAATGATATGGGATCGTTTGAATATTTTTATTGTTCCATTGCAATCGCATCTCCTCCAGATAAAGAAGTAAAACTTGAACCTTTATTTACTTTTACATTAACATCAAAAGATATTCAATCGATTACTAAAGTTGCTGGACTTCTCGCAGCACCAAATCTTTCTATTGTTTCAAAGAATGGAAAGGTTACAATGAAGATTGGTGATAAGAAGGTAGATACATCAAATTCTTTTCATAGAATTATTGGTGAATTTGATCAAGAATTTAGTGCAGATATTGCTACTGAAAATTTAAAACTAATTCCCGACGATTATGAAGTTAAACTTTCAAAGAAACTCGCAAGTGAGTTTACAAGTAAGAATACTAGTATGGTATATTTGATTGCTCTAGAACCTACATCAAAGATGTAATTTGGAGGATTTATTTTATGCATGAAATTCGTGATGAGCAGTTTTTGTGGGTGGAGAAGTATCGTCCAAGAATTCTAAAAGATTGTATTCTTCCTACTGCATTGGTTGATACTTTCTCCAATTTTATTGAGAAGGGTGAGATTCCAAATATGTTGCTCTGTGGTGGAGCGGGTATGGGTAAAACCACAGTTGCAAGAGCACTTTGTGAGGAACTTGAAACAGATTATATTATTATCAATGGTTCAGAAGAATCTGGTATTGATGTTCTACGAACAAAGATTAAACAATTTGCCTCTACAGTTTCATTTTCAGGTAAGACAAAAGTCATTATTTTAGATGAAGCAGACTATTTAAATCCCAATTCCACACAACCCGCACTTAGAGCTTTTATGGAGGAATTTTCACAAAATTGTAGATTTATCTTTACATGTAATTTCAAAAATCGTATCATTCAACCTTTACATTCAAGAACAGCAGTTTTTGAATTTAAACTTACAAAAGATGATAAGCCGAGAATTGCAGCTCAGTTCATGAAACGGTTAAAGTTCATTTTAGATAATGAACAAATTCCGTTTGATCAAAAAGTTCTTGCTTCTCTTTTAATGAAATATTTTCCAGATTATCGAAGAATCATTAATGAATTACAAAGATATTCTGTCTCGGGTAATATAGATGAGGGTATTTTATCCAAGGTAGGAGAGCAGAATACAAAGGAGCTTATTAGTTCTTTGCAAGAAAAAGATTGGAAGAAGATGCGAAGCTGGGTTGTCAATAATATTGATAACGATCCTCAAGGTATTTTTAGAAAACTTTATGATGAGCTTGTTAGTAAAGTGGATAAAGTACCACAACTGGTTCTTATTATTGCTGATTATAGTTATAAATCTGCTTTCTGTGCTGATCAAGAGATCAATTTAGTTGCATGTTTAACCGAGATTATGGCTTCTTGTTCTGTTAAGAGTTCTGTATGACTGAGGAATATAAACTCCCTTCTATATCACCTTTTGATTTTGTGAATAGTATTCATCATTCTAAAGAAGATCTTATGATTGATGAATGGGCCGAGAAACAATACAATCCATTTATTGTTAACAAAGCTTTAAGTTTTGGTGCTGATACTGTTATATGTTGTAATGAAATGAATTCTAGACCACATTTGCCAAAAAAACTTCAATATGATTTTCTTATAAATATAATTAAGCCCAAGAAGCGTTATAATAAATGGCTAAAGGGTGAAAAAGTAGAAGCGATTGAAGTAATAAAAGCATACTATGGGTATAGTACTGAAAAGGCTCATCAGGTTTGCTCTATTCTTTCGCCAGATTGTATTAAACTAATGAAGGAACGACTTAGAAAAGGTGGATTAAAAAATGAATGAAGCAACTAATATTTCATTTAACGTCAAACTACCTGGATATAAGCCTCTAGAGATTAAACTGGCACAGCCTGATGATTTTTTAAAAGTAAAAGAGACTTTATCTAGAATCGGTGTGGCATCAAAGAAAGATAAAACATTATATCAATCAGTTCATATTTTACATAAACAGGGCAGATACTTTTTAGTACATTTTAAGGAACTATTCGCTTTAGATGGAAAATTCTCTGATATCTCAGAGAATGATTTACAAAGAAGAAATACAATAGCAAAATTACTACAAGATTGGGCTTTATTATCTATTACTAATCCCGATGATTATAATGATGTGGCACCATTGGCTCAAATCAAAATTCTTTCATTTAAAGAAAAAAATGAATGGAATTGTGTCCAAAAGTACAATCTTGGTAAAAAAGTAAAACAAAAATAACATTTCTGTGTCATAAATAATAGTACCTATGCCTTCGGGGTAGGTACTTTTTTAAATCTTGCTTATAACAAGGAGAGCATATATGTTTAAAGAAATGAAATTTGAAACAATCTTTCCACGACATTTTGTGGGTTTTGATGATATTCTGAATACAGCAACAAAAATTTCTGAAGAATTTTCAAAAAATTCATCTTATCCTCCATACAATATCAAAAAACTTAATGAAGATACATTTGTAATCGAGATCGCATGTGCTGGATTTTCTTCTCAAGATCTTGAGATTACAGTTATCGAAAATAAGTTAACAGTCAACGGAACCGGTAAACAAGAAGAAGCTAACTTTGTTTATAAAGGTATTGCTAATAGAAACTTCACTCGAGAATTTACATTAGCAGATTATGTTGAGATTGAATCTGCAGATATTGTAAATGGTATTTTAGAAATTAAACTCTTTCGTAAACTCCCCGAAACAAAGAAACGTAGAACAGTTTCAATCGGAAAACAGGAAAATGTAAAAGAATTTTTAACTGAATAATTTCTAGAACCCCCTGCAAAGGGGGGTTTTAAAAAGTTAAATTTGTTCTTGACATTTTTGCTAGATCATATATAATGATAGAGAATTAATTAATCCCTCCTATAGCTCAGCGGTAGAGCAGCTGGTTTATACCCAGTATTAGCGCTAGATAGGCGTGAGGTCGTAGGTTCGAATCCTACTGGGAGGACCAATTTTATAGAAAAAGAAGATGCAAAATCTCATTTTAGCTTTGAATAAAGGAGGATATCCTCATACATGGTTACCATGGCAAGATGCAGTTATTTTAAAATGTAAAGGTTTGATTGCATGGGAATATGGTGATAAAGACTTTATGTTTAGAGGTGGAATTTCTAGAATAACAGGTCTTCAATCAAAAATTGAGATATCATCTATCATTGCACTTAAAACTAATTTTTATTATAAAGGTAGAACTCCTACATTAAGTAATAGAAATCTTTTTAGAAGAGATCTTTATCTGTGTGCTTATTGCGGAAAAAAGTATTCTGATAACAGATTAACAAAAGATCATATTGTTCCGGTTTCAAGAGGTGGACTTAATACTTGGACAAATTGTGTTACTGCATGTACTCGATGCAATTCTTATAAAGATGATATGTTATTAGAAGAATGCAATATGCAATTATTATATATACCATATACTCCTGATAGAGCTGAAGGATTAATATTACAGAATAGAAGTATATTGCATGATCAGATGAAATTTCTTTCAGATTTTTTACCAGATTATTCAAGATCTAAACAAAAAAGTACGTAAAAAATATAAATAATAGTATGATTACTATTATTAAAAATATAGAAAACCCTTTTATGGAATATATAAAAGATGATCCTGTTCGCCCAGAAATTTCAAAAGATTTTAGAGTAAGTAAACATAGATTTGTATGTGTATTGGGTGAAGAAACCCCATCTGCTATAGTATGTGTGAGTTTATTGAATCATGTTCCTGTGACTGTAGAAGAATTAGAGGCGGATGAAGAAGAAACTACAGCAGTATTTTATACTATATGGAGTTATGTACCGGGAGCTGCGAGGAAATTATTATTTGAAACTATAAACTTTATACATGAACAATTTCCATCGGTGAATAGATTTGTAACTTTGAGTCCAAAAACTGAGCTGGCGAAGAGATTTCATTTAAGAAATGGTGCTATTTTATTAAAAGATAATGAGACAACAGTTAATTACGAATATATATAGATATATAGCTCCTAACTCAGAGAAAGCGCTGACCTGGATTTGTAACCCAGTGAGGATCGTGCAAGTCGGTCTGGGAGCACCATTTTAAAGGAATTTAAATGACTAAAAAAGTAGCAGATCTTTTACATGAATCGAGTTTATCTCGTGTAAATTCTCATGTTAAAAACAGAAATATAGGTATGATAACTGCACATAGAGGTGAGAATACTTCTAAAGAAAATCAATCTAATAACAAAGAATTGGAAAATCATATAAAAACAGCAGGTTATGGTTTTATTAAAGTAAAAGGTCGATACATAGAGAACCATGGCACCAAAAATGCAAAAGCAGTAGATGAAGATTCTTTTCTAGTTATCGGTAAGAAAGGTGATGATAAAGGGGAGTTATTGTCTTTTTTGAAAAAACATGGAAAACATTATAATCAAGATTCCATTCTTCATAAATCATCAACAGATTTAAACGCAAAGTTGCATGGAACAAGAAAAGACGGATTTCCAGGATTGAATAAAATTCATGATGTTGGAACATTCCATGCTAATAGAGCAGGAGAATTTCATACTGCAATGAGGGGGCATAGATCTTTTGAATTTAGTGAATCTGTAGAAACATTTAAATTTGTACGTTCACCAACATTTTTTAATAGAGAAGAAACATTATTTTAAACAAGGAGATTAATTGTGTTTTATAAAGTTTTTTACACAAATTTATTTGTTTTGAAAAATTCTGCTGGTACTACAAGAGGACCTTTTATCTTCATTCGTCCAGAATATAAAGATGACATTGGACTATTAGAGCATGAAAAGATTCATGTTAAGCAATGGTGGAAAAATCCTCTTTTTCATGGTATTATGTATCTTTTTAGTGAAAAGTATAGACTTAATTGTGAAGTAGAAGCATATAAAGAACAATTAAAACATTGCCCTGCTAATAGAAGAACTCTTTTTGCAAAGTATCTTGTAAAAGATTATAACTTAAAGATAACACTTGACAAAGCTAAGAAAATTCTGTTATAATAGATTTATCGGGTCTATAGCTTAATGGTAAAGCAGCGGACTCAAGAATTAAAAATAATGCCCTGGTAACTCACCTGGTCGAGAGTAATCCGCTCATAACGGATAAGGCAGAGTTCAAGTCTCTGACGGGGCACCAGTAAAGAAGGTTCAACTGGGTCACTGGTTCAATCCCAAGTGAACCCACCAAAATTTTATTTGAATATATGAATAGTTTATTAAGAAAAGAATTTCAACGTAGTAGAGATTTAGGATCATTATTTAGACGTAAGATTAAAAGAAAGTTATTAAAAATAACAGGATTTATTATAGGATTCTTTTGGAAATAGAATTGTTATAGACGAACGTGCTGTCTAATCAACAGCTAGTGTGACCCGCACGATGAGAAGTAGGATGATACCTACGGGTGGTTTGAGCAAGTGCCTACTCCTAGTAATGGGAATGGAGAATCTGCTCCGGTGAAAACCGCAGTCCAACCTAACTGACGCTGGCAATGCGAAAATCTTTCCCGGTCGTGAAGCGGATGGGGCGTGCGTGATGGGATTGCGACTACGCGGTTTCTGATGCGCTATAGTTACCGCCGCGGGAAAGAAGCACTTATACTCGATAACTCAGAAAACTCTCTGTGGCGTAATCCGGTAGCGTTCTACGTTTGGGACGTAGAGGTCCTGGTTCAAATCCAGGCAGAGAGACCAAAAAGAGGTAAAAATAAATAATTTTTTACAAGCGCGGGTGGTGGAACGGTTTACACATCAGACTTAAAATCTGACGGCTTAAGGCCTTGCGGGTTCGAATCCCGCTCCGCGCACCAAATTTAAAAGGTCAGTATATGGCAACAAAAAATGATATAACTGGCGATGAAATAAAAACAAAAACAGTAACTGATGCATATAGAAACAATTATGATAGAATCTTTCGCAAAAAAGAAACAACATATGAAGAACAAATACTAAAAAACGAGTATCAAGATATATTATCAACAGAAGAGTGTTTAATTAACGATGAAGAAAAATAAAGAAATCTTATGGACTGATGATTATGGGTTCTCTCTTACATTAGAAGAAATGATTGAGGAGATTCAATATTTACGTTTAATGAAAGTAAAATATCACTTTTTACTGTTTAAAAATAAAATTTCAGTACAAGAAATCGCTAACGTAGAAACTCAAATTAAAAACCAACTACATCCAATCATTAAACCTGTACTACCTGTAGAAACTAAGAAACCTGTAATTAAAAGAAAACAAGCATCTAAAAAAATAACAAAAAAGAAGAAAGGATCTTAGTATGAATACTATTGTAATTGCAACTGGTGGATTTGATCCTTTACATTCTGGTCATATAAAATATCTTGAAGCTGCAAGACAACTAGGTGACAGATTAATCATCGGTTTAAATTCTGATGCTTGGTTAACTAGAAAAAAAGGTCGTTCTTTTATGCCGTTTTTAGAACGACAGGCAGTTCTTAAAGGTTTAAGTTGTACCGGTTATGTTATTGGATTTGATGATTCTGATAACTCAGCGAAAAATGTAATTCATATGGTAAGACAATCTTATCCACAAGATAAAATCATTTTTGTAAATGGAGGAGATCGTACAAAAGATAATATTCCGGAAATGGATATACAGGATAATAACTTAGAATTTGTTTTTGGAGTTGGAGGAGAAAACAAACGAAATTCCTCGAGCTGGATTCTAGAAGAATGGAAAAATCCAAAAACATTTAGAGATTGGGGTTATTATCGTGTATTAGATTCTCAGCCAGGAACCAAGACAAAAGAATTAGTAGTGAATCCTCAATGTTCACTATCTATGCAAAGGCATTTTAAACGTAGTGAATATTGGCATATTGTTTCAGGTGTTGGTTGTGTAGATTTAGAGACAGAAAATAATTTTAAATCTGTATATCTTTATCCACATTCTTTTATTAATATTGCGGTGGGGACATGGCATAAACTTCGTAATACATCACAAGATATTCCACTTAAAGTTATAGAAATTCAATTTGGTGAAGATTGTATAGAAGAAGATATAGAAAGAAAAGTTTAAAAATTTCTTGACACCACCGTCAAAATATGTTACTATTTGGATATAATACGGCTGTAGCTCAGTTGGAAAGTAGCACGAGCCTTCTAAGCTCGGGGTCGGGGGTTCGAGTCCCTCCAGCCGTGCCATTATGTGAGGAATTAAAATGAGAATGATTCTTAATAGAAATGATATTAGATGTTTGGTGGAAAAACTGGACAAATATGAAGTAGACAGTTTTACAATCATCAAACATGATACAAGTGGTATAGCTTACACTCTCGATATTGAATTTCCTTATAGAATTAAGGATGAGCTTGTGACTGTGACTACGAATGTTGTAGGAACAAACGAATGGTAGAGATCAATTTTATGTGTTTAGTTCAGCATGTTCATTTCAACACAAATTTAGGTGTTTTTAGAATTAATAGAGATAGAGTATTAGAACATTGGGATACCATACAATGGAGATGGAATAATGCTTTAATGAAGTTTCCAGAATTGAATGTTAATGAGTTTTATGAAAAAGCACTTCCATTATTTAAGACTTGACATTTAAGTAAAATGCTTGTATAATATTAATATATTGAATAAGGAATTGTTATGAACGAACGAATTTTTGAACTGATTCAGACCCAAAATGGGTTTCGCGGTCTACTTTGGACCGAAGAAGATAAGCAAGAGTTCGCCGAGTTGATTGTTCGGGAATGCGCCAAAGTTAATTACAACTCGCCATTTAAGGATGGCGAATTTCACGCCAGGGAACTATTAGAACACTTTGGAGTTGAAGAATGAACAAACGAATTCTTAAACTTGGGTTAGACTCGGGTATGCTGAACTATGTGGAACATGAAACACCACGACACTATTTCTTATCCGGTCATGCTGATGAAGAATGTTTAGAAAAGTTCGCTGAGTTGATTGTTCGGGAATGCGCCAAAATGCTCGACGAGTTTCCAGACTACGGACGCCACAACTACTATAAACACGCATCACTGAAGGTAAAAGAATATTTCGGAGTTGAAGAATGAAATTCAAATACAAAGCCAAGCGTCCCTCTCGTGATCAGTTATGGGGAATGAGCCCAAGTCAGTTCAAGACCTTTCTGAAGAAGCGTGGACATAATATTGGTCGTGATTTCTTCAAGTATGGTTCTGTAAGCCATTATAAAGGGCGGGCATACCGTTTTCGTTGGTGGGGTGCTATTGGTGAGTTTTATGTAGATGTAAGTTGCCCATTGAAAGAGTTTGATCGTTGGGCGAATAGTGTAGATGAAGTTGTAAACTTTTATAATTGGATTGAGAAATGAACGAACGAATTAAAGAACTTGCGTTAGAAGTTTTTAGTTTCAAGTATAAAACTAACCCCAACGAATTGAATCCTGGGCACCACATGGATCATATACACAAGTTCGCCGAGTTGATTGTTCGGGAATGTGGGGTAGCATTAAGCCCTATGTTGCGTGATATGGTCAGTCGTGGTCAGGCTTTTGATTTAATTAAGAAACATTTCGGAGTTGAAGTATGATCAATCGTTATGAATTATTGAATCGTATTACAGAGTATCTTGCCAATGGTGGTTTGTTCAACCCTGAGTTGATGGATCATCAAGAGGTGATGCGTCTGCTAATGGATGTTCGTGATTATTTGAATGATCCGACTATCAATCAGCCAGTGATTCCACAAAATCCTTTCAAATGGGATGGTAGTTGTCCTGTCTGTGGTATTAGTGGTGTCAATGGATATGTGTGTAACAATCCAAAGTGTCCCACGAAAGTGACTTGTTGAAAGGAGAAACATAACAGATGAACGATTTAGTAGATTCTTTGGAAAGTGTATCAAAAACATTTCATGAAATTCACGATGAGATCGAAAAGGAATCAGAACAATATTGGAATTCACTTTCCAAAGAAGATCAGTTAAAAGTCTTTTGTGCAGTAAGTCGAAGAATCTACAAAGCGGAAATAGAAGAACAAAGAAGTTATCGTGGTACATTATATAGTGTTTTTGAATTTGGACCAGAAGCATATGCACAAGCACAAATGGCTGGATATTTGACAATTCATAATTCAATAATGTCCGAAGATCATGATACTCACTTGTTGACTCAATTCTGTAAACAGAATAAAATAGACGATATAGAAACTAAGATAATGGAATTTTGGAAGTTGAATCTATGAAATATTATTCTTATAATGAGTATATAACTGAACCAGGTATTGATGATTATGTAGAAACAAAATCAGAAGAAGATATCAGAAAAGAATATTGGCCTTATTGGTATAACGAGATGTGTAAAAAGTTTGGCAAAGAGCATGTTGATGCTAACTATACTATACAGGACTGCATCGACGATTGGGTTATTGTTAATTGGGCGTGGGAGAGTAATTGATGGGCACTAATTATTATGTGGTGGAAAATCACAGGACGTGGTGGTAATGGATAAAGATCTGATCCTACCCATGGTGATCAACCAGAGTCGCCGAAAGATTGCACGACAGGCTTGTCAGTATTATGAGTTCTCCGAGAGTGAGCTTCTTCGGTTTGTTGAGGAGATTGTAGAGCAGTGTGCCTCAATTGCGGACTCAAATCGTGATCGGTATGTTTTTTTTGCCGAGGCACTCGGAGGTCTTGTTCTCCCCGACACTGGCGATCTGATTCGCCATCATTTTGGTATTCTTTCTGATTTCGGAGTTGAAGAATGAATGATGAAAAAGACTATGATGTGGTCGTTGATGTAATTTGAACAGATGAACGATTTAGTAGATTCTTTGGAAAGTGTATCAAAAACATTTCATGAAATTCACGATGAGAGCGAAATGTTTTGTATTTGTTGTAATAAAAAGTTAGAAAAAGTGTTTGATGAAAATCTACAGCCCAGTGGTGCTGTTCACTTTTCGAGCTTGGGCCATTATGGTTCTACTTATTTTGATCCAATGGATGGATCTACTTTGAATATTTTTGTCTGCGACACATGCCTTGAAAAAAACCAAGACCGACTAATAATGAGAGAAAAATGAACGAACGAATTAGAGAACTTGCTTATCAAGCCGCCAATGGCATGCTATCGTATGATGGTGAAGGAGAATGGCGTTTGAGTGAAAAAGAAACGATAAAGTTTGCCGAGTTGATTTTGAAACAATGTTTATCATACATCGATGATTCGGGCGATATCGATTATGTGAAGTTTATGATCAAACGAGATTTTGGAGCCGAATGATGAAAAAAATAATTCAACTAGAACAAGATGAAAATGGTGATCTGATACTTCCACTAGGCGATGAGATATGCGAAACCTTAGGATGGAATATAGGCGATACTATAGAATGGATTAACAATAACGATGGTTCGTTCTCTTTAAGAAAGAAAAATGAGTCCTAATCTAGATCAAAAGCTGTGTAAAGAATTTCCTGAAATTTTCAAAAATCGCTATGCAGATAAACGCTCTACAGCAATGTGTTGGGGCTTTGATATTGGTGACGGTTGGTATAGTATCATTCGTTTTCTTTGTCAGCAACTAATGCGTGATTATACTCTAGCTAAGCAAGATTATGATCATTATAAACAAATGCTCGAAGTAAAAGATAAATCTGCTTGGCGTGAATGGCATCATCAAAAATATACTCAGGAAAACCTAGAAAAACGCAAACAAGAATTAGATGAGTGTCATATTCCTGTAGCCTTACAAGTTAAAGAAAAGTATGGTGGGCTACGTTTTTATGTTCAATCTGCAACTGATGAACAACATCAAACGATTGCTATTGTAGAAAGTATTAGTTATTCAGTATGTGAACAATGTGGTACAACAAAAGATGTTCATGTGTTCAATATGGGTTGGATGCGTACACTTTGTGTAGAACATGGCAAAGAACTGTATGGAGAACAATCTGTTGCTGATTATATAAACGATTTAGAGGGAGAAAAAAATGAAGAAAGATATTTTTGATCTAGAACAAAGTATAATGCATTGTTGGAATATTGTTGAAGATTTAAAAATGCTCAATGAAGCTGTGTTGGAGCGTGATCTAAGTGTTGATGAAATTTCTAATATTCTTTTAGGTATAGAACGTCTTTATAATTTGAAATTTGAAAAACTTTTTGAAATGTTTGAGGATCATTGTAAAGATTATTGGAATCTTAAAAATAAATGGAATGATCGATTTACTACAACTATAAAAAAAGAAGAAAATGATTGATCCGATTACACCAATAACAATTATTTCAAATTATACAAGAACAACTGATAAAGAAACTGAAATACATAAGTTTATTTCCGTTAATAACAATTCACCTAAACATTTTATTAACTATATTCTCTACAATTCAAAAGGTATAATTGAAGAGAATTATGAAAATAAAATTGACATAAACACATGAAACCGTGGCAAATTAAGATTGCTAATTTCTATTTTAAACTAACAGAAAAATTTACTGTTATAGAATGGATTGTGATATTTGTAACAATATCATATATTACATGGATTATAATTAAATGAAAGTATATATTGGACCTTACAAAGATTATTTTGGTCCCTATCAACTTGCAGATCTTTTACAAAAAGTCGGTGTAAGTGAAGATCGTTGCAATACAGTAGGTGACTGGTTATCCAAAACATGGGTGAATAAAGTCTTTACTTGGATTTATAGTAAGAAGAAAAGAAAAATTAAAATTAATATACACAAATACGATACGTGGGGTATGGATTCTACTCTAGCATTAATTATTCTTCCAATGCTGAAACAATTAAAAGATACTAAACATGGTTCAGGTATCGTTGATCTAGATGATGTTCCAGAAAAAATGCGATTTACTACAACAGAAAACTATGAATGCCAAGAAACATTTGATTTCTACAATGATCCAGATCTATGCAAACAAAATATTCAATGTGATGTTCATGATCGTTGGGATTGGGTTTTAGAAGAGATGATTTGGGCATTTGAACAACTTAATATTGATTGGGCAGATCAATATTGGTTAGTAAAACCTGAATTAGATCTTGAAGATTATCCAGAGGATGAAGGAAAAGAAACTATACCAATTCGTTGGAAGGTAAAAGGTGAATGTGATTGGGAAGGTACAAAAAAGCATCAAGATAGAATCGATAACGGTTTAAGATTGTTCGGAAAATACTATCAGAGCTTGTGGGATTGAAAAATACTTGTAAATCAATGAGTTAGCTGGTGTAAGAAACTGCTTGACAGATAGTTAGATCCATGTATAATAACGGTATACTGTTGATGACAAGGAAAAGTAAATGGGCTGGATTAAAGATGGTAAGCACATTACTGCCAATTATCTGGGTGTAATGGTTTCTGGTGTCATTGAGTCAAGCCGTGTAAAATATGGTGGCAAGGTACAATATACTGTTAACTTAGACAACCCCGTCCAATTACGTTGGAGGAGCGAACCCACAGTGCGTGTTCTCATTGATGAAACTGAAATTACTTCGGAAAATCAATGAGTTAGCTGATGCAAAAAACGCTTGACATTTAGTTAGATTCATGTATAATTAAGTCTGAATCGTTGATGAGGAGTTCTGAATGTACACTGAAAATCAAGAAACGTTGAATAATGTTCTTAAATGTTTTAGCGATTCTGCTAGTAGGTATTACAAATCATATGGGTTTGAGGCAGGATATCTGGAAAGCGTCATTATTCATCTTTTACCTAAGCTGTCTAAGAAGAATCAGAAAGAGTTGATTGAGAGCATGCTCAAGTCTGCTCAAGAAATAGAGCAAAAGTTGGTTGAGAAAATTCTTAAGGGGGCTATCTAATAATGGACTTTTTGATTCGTGCAGAAAAGTATGCAGAGGAACGAGGTGACGATGCGTTCTTCAAGTGGATCTACACTAATCATCGAGAATATAATTCTGTCAAGGATTCAGTCTGGAAAACTTTGAGTTATCTTTACGGTGATTATACTGCCGATATATTGGAGAATCAATAATGATTGAGTTTGATGATCAGACACTGGATTATTTGCAGATTATACATGATGGTCCTGGTGGTGGACCGAGGTCAGCTTATGCATTCTTTTTGGGGAGAATGGATTGGATGACCAATACATCCGATCTAAAAACCTCTGATGTAGAGGACTTTATTATTAATTTTTATTCTGCTTATAATAGGCGGTTTGGTACTCGATATTAATTTAGGAGATATATTATGAAAAAGATTGTAAATGTGACTGAAGTTGCAGGCGAAGGTCTTGTTAAGCTAATGGGTGAGCGTGTAACATTATTCTGTATGAATTATATCTACACAGGCAAACTCGTAGGTGTGAACGATTCTTGTGTTCTATTAGAAGATGCAGCAATCGTTTACGAAACCGGTTCTTTTTCTGAAAAGAATTGGAGAGATGCACAAAAATTACCCAATGACTGGTATGTGCAAATTTCAACTATTGAAAGTTTTGGTATTCTAAAATGATTCGTTCTAGATTACAAAAATACTCTAGGTCTAGGTCTGAGTCTAGGTCTAGGTCTGGGTCTAGGTCTGTGTCTGGGTCTTGGTCTAGGTCTAGGTCTAGGTCTAGGTCTGTGTCTGGGTAAAAATTCTGCTTGACATTTAGTTAGATTTCTGTATAATGACGGTATACTGTTGATGACAAGGAGCTAGACAATGAATATTATGCCCGTAAATATCACTGGCCCATATCGTACTGGCACTATTAGAGGTTATAGTGCAGATGAGATTGAAAATATCTTAGGGTTTCCCCCTAATGTAGAAGATGATCCTGATAAGGTTAGTCATAGTTGGGGGTTTCTTGCTGATGGATTGAACTGTGGAATTTGGTCGTATAAGGGTAGTGAAATGGCAAAAATCTTCAGTACATATGGACCACAATATGTGTTTGATACACTTTTTCCTGAAAGGAGTTAATTCATGGGGCTTATCATTCTTTATACTATCATTATAATTCTTACACTTACATTTCTAGCAACAGGTAACACGAATTATTTTCTTCTTTCGTGCGTTTTTGCAGTCATTGCATTGATTAAGGAAAGGTCGTTGAAAAAGAATGTCGAAAACTAAGCAAAATATCACTGCTATAATTTATGATAAACGTGGTAGAGTGTTGTCAGTAGGCAAAAACCAATACCTTAAGACACATCCAATGCAAGCAAAATATGCTAATGAAGTTGGTCTACATGAAAAGATGTTTCTACATGCAGAGATTCATTCTATAGTACGGTGTAAACAATTACATAGAGCATATAAAATTTTTGTGAGTCGATGGGATAAAAAGGGGAATCCAATGTTAGCTAAACCATGTCTAATCTGTCAGAGTGCGCTTAAAGCTGCTGGTATTAAGATTATAGAGCATACTTAGATTTAAGTATAACCAATACGATTGAGAATATTAATTGCTCGTGTTCTTAATTTGTTAAGAAACTGTTCTTCAGTTAGAACACCTTTTTCTGTATTACATTTTTTACATGTTACTTGAAGATTACCAAACGATGTTGATCCTCCTTGGCTTTCCGGTATAACATGATCCAATTGTATCTCATTGATCTCTAAATCAACTCCACAAAAGACACATCTTTGTCCATCACGCTCTATAACCATTCTACGTAAATTTTTAGTTATACGTTCCTTTTTCATATATAAATTCCACTTGACATAAACAAATTATTTTATTATAATTGTATTTATAGGAGATCATTATGTTAGATCGAGATAAGCTTGAAAAGAAAAGAATGTTGCGTGAAACCAATGCGTATTTAGTTGCTCTTCTTGGAGATAGAAATGTTGAAGAATGGTGGCAAAGAAAAAATTCTCATTTTTTAGGTAAAACACCAGCTGAAGCATGGGAAGAAAATCCTGTGAAGGTTTATCAATATGTTGCATCTGCTGGTGATGGATATTGGTGATATATGTTGATCTATACTAATCAGAGTTCTAAACTTACACGTAAACAGAAACAAAAGCAAAAAGACCGTTGGATTAAATCTCAACAAACTATTGGTGGCACTATCGAAAAAAGGAGATCAAGTTTCACTCCATTGAAAGTACAACCATCTCCTATTATTCGTACAGACGCATCTGTTTATAAATCTTTGCCTTCGATAACATCATCTAACGGTGATACATTTAAAAAACCAATTCCCATCTATACCGGTGATGCTATGATTGGAATTGGTACATTGCATAAAAGTAATGCTGTACCTATTTTTTCAACTGATGAAGCTAAAGAAATTTCTAGAATGCGTAGAGGGTAAATATGTGGGATGAAAGATTTTTGAAATTAGCAAAAGAAATTTCTTCATGGTCTAAAGATCCTTCTACAAAAGTAGGTGCTGTTATTGTAGATTCTAATCGTAGAATTGTTTCAACTGGTTATAACGGATTTCCACGAGCAGTTCATGATCATTCTTCTCGTTATAATAATAGAGAAGAAAAGTTGGAGATTATCATTCATGGAGAGATTAATGCTATTCTTTTTGCACAAAGATCTTTAGAAAATTGTACACTTTATACTTTTCCCTTTATGCCATGTTCAAGATGCGCCTCTATTGTGATACAATCAGGAATAACTCGTGTATGTTCGTTAATCTCTGATTCACCTAGATGGAAAACAAGTTTTGAGTTATCAGAAAAATTATTTAAAGAAGCAAATGTAAACGTTGATTTACTTAATTTACAGGAGTAATAAATGAAAGCTACCTCCACATTTAAACTTTCAAAGACCACTAAGAGGTTATTAGCAACAATGTTGAAGCAAGATAGAAGTATCTATAAATCTTTGGCAATTAGTGCACAACTATCAGAAGAAGACCATGCAAAACGAAAAGTGAGAACTAAAGAAAAAGATTTAGATGTATAGAGCTTTATATGCAAAAATTTTATACTAGTGTAATACAATATGGCAATAAGATCCTCTATCGTGGTATAGATAGAGGTATGCCTTTTATGTATAAAGATTCTTTTTCACCTACTCTCTTCGTTAAAACAAAAAATGTTTCACAATATAAATCTCTCTTTGGAGATATTCTAGAGCCTATCAAGTTTTCAGATATAAATGATACAAAAGAATATATAAAGATGTATTCTGATGTAGATAATTTTCATATCTTCGGTAATACAAATTTTGCATATCAATATATAACTGAGAATTATAAAAATGAGATACAATTTGATATCTCACAAATACGCATCTATTCTATCGATATTGAAACAACAGCAGATAATGGATTTCCAGATGTAGATAATCCTATTGAGAAAGTTATTCTCATTACAGTAAGAGATTATACATCTAAAGAATTAATTACTTTTGGATGTAACCCCTATAAAATTACTCGATCAAACCATAGATATATTCTTTGCAAAGATGAATACACATTACTTTCTAAATTTATCGAATTCTTTGAAACAGCATATCCTGATGTTATCACCGGATGGAACTGCGATATATTTGACATCCCTTATCTTATCAATCGTATTGAAAGATTAAAAGGTGAAGGTGCATCAAAGAAACTGTCACCATGGAATATCATCAAAGACAAATCTTTTACTCGCAATGATAAACGGATAACATCATTTGAATTAGTCGGTATCTCAACTTTAGATTACTTAGATCTATATAAGAAGTTTACTTATACTGCTAGAGAATCATATAAGTTAGATTATATTGCTAAAGTTGAATTGGGAAAACAAAAACTTTCTCATGATGAATATGATACTTTTAAAGAATTTTATACAAAAAATTGGCAAAAATTTACTGATTATAATGTAATTGACGTTGAACTAGTAGATGAATTGGAAGATAAGATGAAACTTATCGAACTAATTATCACTATGGCATATGATGCCAAATGTAATTTTACAGATATCTTTTCTGCAGTCCGTACATGGGATTGTATCCTCTATAATCATTGCTGGAATAAGAATATCGTTGTTCATCAGAGAGATTCTAATCAGAAGGGTAGACAAATTGTTGGTGCATATGTAAAAGAACCTCGTCCAGGAAAATATGATTGGGTTGTATCTTTTGATGCAACATCACTTTATCCATCTATTATTATGCAATATAATATGTCACCAGAAACAATGGTAAATCTTACATATGATACCACTGTTGAAGGAATGTTAGAAGAAAGATATGATACAACAAATCTCATCACAAAAAATATTTGTATGGCAGCAAATGGATATTGTTATGATAACAGCAAACAAGGACTATTTCCTGAGATCGTCCAAAAGTTATTTGATGATAGACAACGCTATAAGAAAGAGATGATTTCAGCACAAAAGAAATATGAAGAAACAAAAGATAAAAAATATCAAAAAGATATTGCTAAATATAACAATTTTCAGATGGCAAGAAAGATTCAACTAAATTCTCTATTTGGAGCTATGGCTAATGAATGGTTTCGTCTTTATGATGATAGAATTGCTGAAGGTATTACTATTACAGGTCAATACATCATTCAACAAGTAGCTAGAGCATTAAATGTTTATCTGAATAAAATCTGTAAAACAGAAGAGCATGATTATGCGTTTTATGGTGATACAGATTCATGTTATATTACATTAGATCCTCTTGTTAAAAAGTTCTTACCTAATCTAACAAAAGAAAAACTTATCAATTCTTTAGATAAGATCTGCGAAGATAAAATAGTACAAGTTATTAATGCAGCATGTGATGAATTGGCTGCATATACAAATGCTTTTGATAAAAAGGTTTATTTTAAGCGTGAGGCTATTAGTGATAGAGGTATCTGGGTAGCAAAGAAACGTTATGCGTTGAATGTTTATGATAATGAGGGTGTAAGATATGAAGAACCCAAATTAAAAGTTATGGGTTTAGAAATTGTTCGTTCATCTACACCAGAGCCTGTACGTGATGCATTAAAAGAAGCAGTGAAGATTGCATTAACAAAAACAGAATCTGATTTACATAAATTTATTGAGGAATTGGAAGTTAATTTTAAGAAGCTTCCCTCAAATGAAATTGCTTTTCCTCGTGGAGTAAATGGATTAGAAAAATATACCGATAGTGCTAAAATTTATAAATTGGCAACTCCTATGCATGTGAGAGGCTCTTTGTTATATAACTTTTATTTAAAGAAGAAACGTTTAGATAAAAAGTATGAACAAATACAAGAGGGAGATAAGATTAAGTTTCTTTATTTGAAAGATCCCAATCCTATTAGTGAAAACTGTATTGCGTTTATGTCAAAACTTCCGGATGAATTAGCATTGTCGGATTATGTAGATTATGATACAATGTTTGAGAAATCTTTTATCGAACCTATTAATACAATTTTACAAGGCTTAGGTTGGAGTGCTAGACCACAAGCTAGTTTAGAATCTCTTTTCGCATAGGAAATGTTATGTCATTACTAGAAAAATTAAAAAAATCATCTACAATTAAAGAATCAGAAATTCTCACTGAATCGAAATTCTTCATTGAAAAGGATTTAATTCCTACACCAATTCCAATTTTAAATGTTGCTTTATCTGGTAGTTTAGATGGAGGATTAGCACCAGGTCTTACTATGTTTGCAGGACCTTCAAAACATTTTAAAAGTGCTTTCTCCTTGATGTTAGCTAAATCTTATCTTACCAAATATGAAGATGCTGTTGTATTGTTTTATGATTCAGAATTTGGCTCTCCACAAACATATTTTAAATCATTTGGTATTGATACAGATAAAGTTTTACATACTCCGATTACAGATATTGAGCAATTAAAACATGATGTAATGTCTCAATTATCTAATATTAATAGAAATGATCGTGTTATAGTTGTAATTGACTCTATCGGTAATCTTGCATCAAAGAAAGAGGTTGAAGATGCTTTAGAAGGTAAATCTGTTGCTGATATGTCTAGAGCAAAACAATTAAAGTCTTTATTTAGAATGGTTACTCCACATCTGACAATTAAAAATATCCCTATGATTGTAGTTAATCATACTTATAAAGAAATTGGTATGTTTCCTAAAGATATTGTAGGTGGAGGAACCGGTGCATATTATGGTAGTGATAACATCTATATTATCGGACGACAACAAGAAAAAGATGGTTCTGAGCTTACAGGTTATAAGTTTATTATCAATGTAGAGAAATCTCGTCATGTGCGAGAAAAATCAAAAATTCCTGTTGAGGTATCATTTGAAGGTGGCATTAGCAAATGGTCAGGATTACTTGATATCGCCCTTGAAGGTGGATTTGTTACTAAACCTAGCAATGGATGGTATCAAAAAGCAGGAGATACTTCCAAATATAGACAAAAAGATACCTATACAAAAGAATTTTGGTCTTCTATTATAGAATCAAATGAATTTAAGCAATATATTGAACAAACCTATAAGATGAGTCAAACTAATATGGTGAACTCTGATTCAGATATTGATGAGGAGTATGAAAATGTTGAATGATGTTTATAGAGTTTGGAATGTAGATTATTCTTTAGAAGAAACTAAAGAAGAAAAAGTTCCACATTGGGGATTTGAAATCTTAAAGGGTAAGTTCAAAGATACAGTAATAGAGATTGAGAATATTGATTATAAGGATGAAAGTTTAGATGTAGGATTTCATTTTCTCAATACTCCTGATACAATATCAACTGAAGAAATGAAAACAAAAGATTTTGATGAATTAATAGAATGTATCATTTCTGATTTTATTGCTAGAGCTATAAAGGACACGGATGACAAGTATTGAACAAACAATTTTATCTAACTTAATTCACAACGAAGATTATATGAGAAAGGTTATCCCCTTTCTCAAGGAGGAATATTTTACAGAATCTACTACAAAGAGTCTTTTCAAGCATATATCAGAATTTATAGAAAAGTATAATACACAGCCATCTAAAGATGCTTTAACTATTGCTTTTCATAATGATAAAACTTTAAATGAGGATACTTATTCTGATCTCATTAATCATCTAGATACATTAACAACAAAAGAATCTAATATAGAATGGTTATTGAACGAAACAGAAAAATATTGTAAAGATAGAGCTGTTTATAATGCTATTGTAAACTCCATTAGTATTATTGATGGTAGAGACAAAGTACATTCTAAAGATGGAATTCCATCTTTGCTTCAAGAAGCATTAAGTGTATGTTTTGATACTTCTGTAGGGCATGATTATTTAGATGATGCTGAAAGTAGATTTGAGTTTTATAATCGTGTAGAGGCAAGAATTCCATTTGATTTACATTATATGAATTTGATCACAAATAATGGTATTCCAAATAAAACTTTAAATATTATTTTATCTGGCACTGGTGGGGGGAAGAGCTTATTTCTATGTCATGTAGCTTCTTCTTATCTAAATCAAGGTAAAAATATTTTATATATTACATTGGAGATGGCAGAAGAAAGAATTGCTGAAAGAATTGATGCAAACTTACTTAATACACAAATTGATCAACTAAAAGATTTACCTAAACATATTTTCATTGATAGAGTAGCAAAGATAACAAATAAAACTAATGGTAAATTAATTATTAAAGAGTATCCAACTGCTTCAGCACATGTTGGTCATTTTAAAACTTTATTAAATGAACTGAAGTTAAAGAGAAACTTTATACCAGATGCCATCTTTATTGATTATCTTAACATCTGTTCTAGTTCACGGTTTAAACCTAGTTCAGGAGCAAACTCTTATATTATTATTAAATCGATTGCTGAAGAATTGAGAGGATTGGCAGTTGAATTTAATGTTCCAATTTGGTCAGCAACACAAACTACAAGATCGGGTTATAGTAATACAGATGTAGAATTAACAGATACATCTGAAAGTTTTGGTTTACCAGCAACTGCAGATTTTATGTTTGCGTTAATTAATACTGAAGATCTGGAAAAACAAAGCCAGGTTATGGTTAAACAACTTAAAAGCAGATATCGTGATCCTTCTAAAAATAAAAGATTTCTTTTGGGTATAGATAGAGCAAAGATGCGATTATATGATCTAGAAGAATCTGCACAAAAAGGTATCACTGATGCGGGCGAGGAAGAATCTTTTAATCTTAATAGAAAATTTGAAAGGAATTATTCAGATATCAAAATATAAATACTCTATGTATACACTTTAAGGAGTGCATTATGCATCTAGGACCAAAAATCTGGAAAAGATTGAATAAGTATTCCGATAAGTTAACAGGCAAATTTACAATTAGCCAATTTAAAGAAAATTTAGAGTTTATTATTAAGCCATTTGGCGCAAAAGTAATTATAGAACTTAGATCACTTTCTAAAAATAAACTGTTTGCTATTGGTGGAGAATATGACTTTTCTACTAATAGACAACCTATAACTATTTTTTTATTTATAAATCAGAATAAACAACAGATATATCTTTCAAAAAAAAGAAAAGAAAGTTTCCTCTTCCAATTGAATCAGACTTTACAGCACGAATTAATACATAAATTTCAGCACGCTAAAAAACAAGAAAAATTTTATACTACACAATATAACTTCTCTAAAGGATCCGCTAAACGCGGATTATCTTCTATGGAATATTTGGCTATTGTTGAAGAGATAGATGCTTATTCCCATGATCTTGCTATGGAGATTATTTATTATTATCCTGAGGATAATTACAAAACTATATTAAATAACTTGAGTAAATATAAGAAGTTATATACATGGAATCTATACTCTACAACATTTAAAGGGGCGAGATGGAATCATATCAAAGCCGTGCTTTTACTTAAAACTTACAAGTGGTTACCTTTAATCAAAGAAAAATTCCTTTAAAATCAATAGATTACAATCTGCTTGACATTTTTTATAGAATCTGTATAATATAGGTGTATACTTAGTGGAAGAATCGTTATGATATCTATGCCGGAGATAGGTTCTGTTGTCAGAGTAGTGACGAAGTTTCCTAATACATATTACTACTCTGATGCAGAATATGAATACAAAACTTTTACTGGGCGTATCATTCGTCCAGAGTCATGGATGCAAGGAGATGAGTTTAATATTGAAACAGGAAATCCGAAGTATCCTAAATCAATTATTAGATTGAAAAATGTATCAGAGATACAATATCTTAGTGGTTCGGCTAGAAAAATAGAAGAATCTGTTACAAGAATTTTCAAAATTACTAGTAAAAGTTCAAAAAAACAATATACGGTTACTGTTGACGGAATGCGGGGTAGATGTGATTGCCTGGGATTTCAGTTCAGAAAAAACTGTAAACATAATGATGCGGTTCTAAAGAAGATTGGAGTGAAAAAATGAAACAACCACAAATCTCAGTAAAACTGAACAATTATTCCGGCAAACCTCTTAAATTTGATAATATCACTTTTAAACAAGCACAAGAACTTTTAGAAAATTTCAGCGGATGGCATCTAATTGTTACAAGCACTAAAATGCAAAAAGAATATAAACGATGAGTCCTGATACATATATGAGTACAACAGCATTGTACTTTTCTTTAGCCTTTTTAGCTACGTTTCTGATAGAAGAACCTACATTTGTAACATATATAGTAAGATTCTTTTTCTTCTTTATGGTATTTTCTTACACCTTTATAACATTATGATCATATATATTCACGGTTATAATAGTACTGGATTAGAAACTTTTGGTAAGATTAAAGAGGGAATTCCTGATAGCATTCCAATGAAATTGATTCAATATGATACTATAGATGCAGATGTATCATATAAACAAATTATGGAGCAACTTACCCCTCATTTAGATGATGATATTCTTATTGTAGGTTCTAGTTTGGGTGGGTTTTGGGCTAATTATTTTGCATGTAAATATGCATATAGAATGGTGCTAATCAACCCAGCCACTCAACCACATATATCACTTAAAAAGTATCAAGAAAATACTGATAGTTTTTTATCATATGAAAAAATTATCAATGAGCGGCTTGAACACTGTTCTAATGTATGTTATAGAACTTTGATTTTAGGTCTGCAGGATGAGGTTTTAGATCCTCGAGAAACTTTAGAGTATTATGAAAGATTTCATCCAAAAATTTATACTTTTGCTCAAGAAAAACACCGTTTCAAAGATTTTAACCCAATAAATAAAATTATTCGTAAAATATACAACACTTATTACTAAGGATAATTAAAATGAATGAGTTTAAATCCTTTCTAGAAGAAAGATTCATCAATCTTCTTCCTCAACATGAAAAAGAAAAGCATGAACATGCTGATCATGTGTGGAATATGCTTCAGACAGCATATAAGCCTTTAGGTGGAATTCATGGTTCGGGATTTGAATCAAAAGAAGATATGGTAAAGAAAATACCGATGTGGAAATTACATAAAGAAGGTGGAAAAGTTCGTTCTGTTCAACTATATAAAGATAAAGAAGGTAGAAAGCGTGTTGCTATAGCTACAGATGGAACAGATGCGGGTAAACGTGGATTAGCATCTATGATGAAAGATGATTTCAAACAAAAAAGATCGTATGGTGAAGTTTCTGGTCCCTCTCTATCTTTTTTAAAAAAACATCTTCCCAATGTCAGAGATTTTGCTATTCCGCGCCATCAAGCAGCTAAATTAGCAAAAGAAGAATTACGCAAACCACCACATGATGATCCCGAGCTTCAGAAACATCCAGAACTAAAACATCATTTTTACCAAAGAAAAATTGGAGGAGAGTGGCATACTAAAGTGATGCTAGGGATACCACACAATCCTATAAGATCTAAATAATTGATTTTAAAGTGTTTTTTTAATGTAAAAAGTTTAAAAAAAAGCTTGACATTTAGTATAGAACATGTATAATATGGTTTTACGATGATAGAAGGATGCGGGAAAATGAATATGGACAAAGTAATTTTTATCACTGCAGTTGTACTTTTTCCCGTTCTTTTTATTCTGTATTGATTGACAGAAGTATAGTAGGGTGTTATAATTGTTTTTTTAACTTGAGAGGTGCATATATTATGAATGCAAAGTATAATTTTGGTGGTGTGTCTAAGCGTCTGGGTAAGTTCAAAGTCCGTGTAGGTCAAGGTGATATGGTAACTCGTATTAAGGCTATGATTAAAGCTGGGCATACGGATATTGAGTTGGTAGAGTTTGATGAAAAGTTCACTAAGGCGCAGATTTGCGAGAAGCTTCTAAAGAATGATAAGTTCAAAGATTACGAAGCTATTATCAATCAAACTTATGATAAGAAGATGGGTCTGACAACTGTTAAGGTTTCGTCAGCCAAACCCACAAAAAACAAGAAGTCTGTTAAGAAGACTCAGCCTGTTTCTAAGAAGGAAAAGGCAGTGAAGCAACCCAAGGTAGTTATTGGATCTAAGCCTAGTAAAGATGAGGAAGATGATCTAATGATTGAAGAAATCAAACAATATGCAGTATAATTTTATGGAGTATCTTGAATGAAAACTCAAAATGAGAAGTTAGTATCGTATTTTAAGACAGGTCGTAAGTTGAATCAAGCCCAAGCCCGAGGTCTTTTTGGAGTGAAGAATCTTCCAGCACGTGTTGCTGAACTACGTGATGCTGGTATGGCAATTTACACTAATACTAGTAAGAAGGGCACCAGTTATCGTCTTGGGCGTCCTAATCAACGTATGGTAAGTTTTGCGTATAGGCTAGCGGGTACTCAATTTTTTGAGTAAACGTAGAGGTAGATAAATTTTTCAGGGCGCTTTGGCGCCCTTTTTTATTGTATAAATATTAAAATAAACCACGGATTACGTAGATGGCTTCTCGCGGTAAAGAAAAATTTGAAAAATATTTCAAAGATAAAGAGATATCTACCTTTGTCAAGGGAAAAGATAAACAACAAGTAAAAATAACTAATGAGAAGGGAATCGTAATTGATACAATATATGCTAATACTCCAATTATTGTTCCCGCGGTAAAAGATTTTTCCCCTAAGTATAAAATTTTATATAAAAAAAATAACATAGAAACTATTGGCTATATCCACGAATCTTTTGTTTCTAAACCTATTGATATCTCAAAGGGTGGGGCGACCGAGTTATTAGGTATTCAGTCCAATACACTAATAACTTTGGGAAAAAAGGATATATTTGAGTATAATGGTATGAAAATACCAGGATATTCGTTTACTACAGCTAGTCAATTAGCTAATTCTATTCTTGCAAATTTAAGAAAAAATCCTAAGGTAAACAGAGATAATTCTGGCATACTTTTAGTGCTTGAAAATTACTTTAAAAGTTCTAATCCTAAAAAAATTACTTGGAACACTGAAGTTTTACCCCCAGAAATAAATGAATTAGGTAAATATTTGGGTGAATTACTCTTAGGATATATCATTCTAAAATCACCTTCTTCATATCCTGTAATTAAAGGCACACCTAAGTATTTTTTTATTCCCGATGAATCCAGTTTTAAAGGTGTTGATACATTTATAAAAACAACTACAGGATTATACCCTATCTCTAATAAATTTGGTGTGGGTGCCAAAGCATCTTTTTTTGGTAATCTTCTTCCTATTGCCTTAGATAAGTATCAATACTTACCCTCAAACTCCACTATAAAAGAAATAGCAGATATTACTAAAAAATTAAACATAACCTCTGCAGATCTTTTAAGAAACAAGGGAGCTAAAAATATAGTTTATGAGTATGGAGTACGAGTTATTTTAGGAATACCTGCAACTAAAGTAAAAAATACATATGATGTGTATACTAATATAAAAACTTCTACGACAGATAAAAATTTAACTAAAGAAAGTAGTACAGTAGTTGATGCTATAAAATCAATAAAAAATTTAGAAACAAATATAAAAATTAATCTTCCAAAATCAATTACTGCATTTTTCAATAGACAAATATCGTCAGAATTAAATTCTGACTCCAAATCTGTAAACTTTATGTTAGATGTTCTTGCTGGTAAAGAATTTTATCAGGCAAATTTAAATATAGATAGATGGAAGGAAGGTGAAATCATATATTCATTAACAAAATCTGGAGATGTTTCTATAAACATTATTGGTAGTAAGTCAGCAATTTCAGATATTGAGTCTAAACAAGGTTTAATAAATTACGAACTTAAGGTAAAATAATGTTATCATTTCAAACTTTTTTAACAGAAGCTGCCACAGAAGAAAAGTTAAAACATCTGGAGCATGCAGAGGATCATCCTATCAATGCGGGGGAGGCAGGATTTAATCATGCGAAAACTACTCTTATGGGTGTGCATGATGCACTGCGAGGTAAAGGATCTAAAGTCTCTATATCAACTAAATATGATGGTTCACCTAGCATTGTTTTCGGATATCATCCAGAGAATAAAAGATTCTTTGTCGCCTCAAAATCAGCTTTCAATAAGAATCCAAAGTTAAATTATACAACAGATGATATAGAAAAGAACCATGGTCATGCACCAGGTTTAGTATCAAAACTTAAATCTGCTCTAACACATCTACCAAAAGTTACTCCACATACTGGTGTTTATCAGGGCGATTTTATGTATTCCAAGAGTGATAATGATGTTAGTTCATCACGAGATTCTTATCATTTTAAACCAAATACTATAACATATTCAGCAAAAAAGAATTCTGAACATGGTCAAGCAATAAAGAATGCAAAGATTGGTGTAGTTGTTCATACTGCTTATCATGGAAATAAATTAGAAGATATGAAAGCAGAATATAATGCTGATACTAGTCATTTTACAAAACATCCAGATGTACATTTAATTAGTCCCAATTATGATTCTAAAAAATCGCATTATTCACCAGAACATCAAAAAGAATTTGAATCTCATATGCGTATGGCGGAAAATGAGCACAAAAAATTAGCAGATTATAGTCATTTACACGGACATATTGATACTGTCAAGACATATATAAATAGTGCAGTGAGAGAAGGAGTAGCTCCCTCTACAAAAGGATATAGATCACATTTAGAAGCGTTTCATAATAAAAAAATTGCAGATGTAAAGACTGAAGCATCTAAAACTGCAAAAAGAAAAATTGCAAACGAAGCACTACAACATGTAGATTCTAATAAGAGTTTATTTGATCATACATTTAAGTTGCATCATCATCTACAAAAAGCCAAAGATATATTAAACAATACCTTATCAGCATCTGAGCAACAATTTCATCATAGTATTTCGGGGCAATTAGCAAAGCCTGAGGGGCATGTAGCAGTGATAAATAATAGACCCACAAAACTAGTTGATAGAGCTGAATTTAGTAGAGCTAATTTTTTAGCAAGACCAAGATGAAAACATTAAGGCAACTAAAAGAAGAAATACATCAGAAATATAGTCATCTACATGTTTTTGATATAGATGATACTTTATTTCATCCTACTGCAAAAGTTAATGTAGTAGATAACGCGGGTAATAAAGTAAAATCTTTATCTAGTAAAGAATATGCTCATCATAGCACTCATAATTTATTAAAATCAACTGAAAAATATGATTTTACAGAATTTAGAAATGCTAAAAAATTTAAACAAGAATCTAATCCGATTCATTCCACGTTAAATCTAGTAAAATCTTTACAAAAATCTCCTCATAATCATATTATTCTTAATACTGCTAGAGTAAATATGGATAATAAGAATACTTTTTTAAATACATTTAAAGCACATGGACTAAATATGAACAAGATTCATATTATACGTGCTGGTAATATAAATGCCCCTGTATCATCAGATATGAAGAAAGCAACAGTTATTAGAGGGTATATAAACAAACATAAATATAAACATGTTCATATGTATGATGATGATACTAAAAACTTAAGTACATTTAAAGATTTAAAACATGATTATCCTAATACCAATTTTTATGCTCATCATGTACAGCATACAGGTGAATTAAAGGATTTTTAATCATCATACGCCACATAGCGAAGTTTACATGGTTGTCAATGATTAATCAATAGAGAAGATAACTTTTTAAAAGTTTATGAGAACGATTAAAGAAAAGTTAATGCTTGTAAAGTTATCACAGGATCTCGGAATGCCTGTTGATTCTGATCTATTGGAAGAAGTAACACGTTATAAAGATATGCAGCGTAATCTTATAGAATCAGTACGTAAGAATTCCGCATTAGATCTTTTTGATTTAAAAAATATAGAAGAAGAACAGATTACTATATCTGAACCAATACAAGAAGAAGTTCGTTATGAAACACCACCACCAGTTATAGTGCCAGAAAAAAGTTTAGTAGATAGAGTCGCACAAGAAATAGAAAAACAAGTTTCTAGAGAACAAGATTCGTTTCAACAACCAGATCCTTTAGTTACGCAACCAAATTTTGATGCTATTACAAAAAAGTTAAAATTTTTAGAACAAGCCATTAGTAAGATTGCAGTTACGGGACCTGGTGGTGGTGCTAGTGATGTAGTAGATCTTACACATAGAGTAGTATCAGTTACATCAAATTCTTATACTATGGGAAGAAAAGATTATTATGTAGGTGTTAATTATAGTGGAGCAGTAAACATTTATTTACCTTCTAAACCAGCACAAGGAAGAAAAGTTGTAGTTAAAGACGAATCAGGTAATTGTGCTAATGGAGTAAATCGTTGGATTACAGTACGTGGAAGTAATAGTGATTTAATTGATGGTAAAAATGCTGCTAATATAGCAATAAACTATGGCTCCTTAACTTTTGTGAACAAAAACGGATGGAGAATTATCTAAGTGTCTCACTTATTTTCAGATCGAGTTGGCTTTATACGCAGTACTGTAGATGCGTTTAATAGATTAAAAACTTCAGAACCTTTTACCCTTTTTGAAAATCAAATGAGATTTAATGAGGGGTATAAATTTAGTACAGCAAATTCTATAGGTACATATACAGAACATAAACCAAATGAAAGTGTTTTGGATATGGTTGTTGATGCAAATTCTGGTTCATATGTCTATAGAGAATCAAAAAGAGTTTTTTCTTATCAACCTGGAAAATCTCTAGGTATTATGTTAACTTTTGTTTTTGCACCTGCAAAAACAAATTTACGGCAACGTGTAGGTTATTTTGGCAATAAAAATGGTATTTATCTAGAACAAAATGGATCTGATATTAAATTAGTTTTAAGATCAAATGTTACAGGAACAGTTGTTAATCAAGAAGTTTTGCAAAGTGATTGGATAGATGATCCTTTTGATGGAACCGGAGCTTCAGGAAGAATATTAGATGTAAGTAAGGCTAATATTTTTTGGATTGATATTGAATGGTTAGGTGTAGGAGATGTAAGATGTGGTTTTATAGTACATGGCGAACCCATAACAGCACATACATTTCACAATGATAATGTAAATACTACCACATATATGACTACTGCATGTTTACCTGTAAGATATGAGATAGAAAATACAGGAAGTACTATAAGTTCTAGTACTATGAAACAAATTTGTACTACAGTTATATCAGATGGAGGATTTCAGGGAAGAAGTTTAAATACTAGAGTGGGGCATGATTTAACACCTTTATATGATTTAACGTTAGCTAATACATGGTATCCAGTACTAAGTATACGATTGAAAAGTACTAGATTAGAGGCTATTGTTTTACCAAATTTTGTCGATCTTTATTCACCTACAAATAATGCCATTTTTAAATATCAGGTAAGATTAAATGGTACGCTTACAGGTAATACTTTTTTACCTGTAAGTGACGATAGTTCTGTAGAATATACTCTCACCTCAACCGAAATTTCTGATGGACGAATACTAGAATCTGGTTATTTTTCAGCTGGAAAATCTGGTTCTATTACTATTGGTGTACAGGAAGATTTTAATTTTCAACTTGGTAGAACATTAGCAAATGTTAGTGATATTGTAACAGTTTGTGTAATGACCGACACTGCAGGTGCGGATATTGGTGCTATTATTGGTTGGAATGAAATAATTTGATAAATAATATATAACTTTATTTTTTACGGGAAAATAATGAAATTTAGAGATTTTATTGTAGAGGGAAGCGAAAAAACAACAGTTTTCGCCTTTGGGCGTATGAATCCAGGACCTACAACTGGTCATCAAAAATTGATTAATACTGTAATATCTCTTGCCAAAGAACATAAAGCAGATCATCTGATCGTTATGTCTCATTCCCAAGATCCGAAGAAAAATCCTTTAAGTCCAGAGCAGAAATTAAAACATGCTAAAAGATTTTTTCCAAAAGTTAACTTTAGAACATCCTCTAAGCAATCTCCATCATATCTAACTCATGCTGCAGAGTTACATAAAAGTGGTACAAAACATTTGATTATGGTTGGTGGATCTGATAGAGTAGAAGAATTCCATAAAACATTACACAAATATAATGGAGAAGGTGAGGGTAAACTTTTTAATTTTAAATCAATTAAAGTTGTTTCCTCCGGAGAAAGAGATCCTGATGCTGAAGGTGCTGAAGGTATGTCAGCATCTAAGATGCGTGCTCATGCTGCAGCAAATAACTTTAAAGAATTTCGTAAAGGTGTTCCCTCTCATATATCAGATTCACATGCAAAAGAACTTTTTCATGATACACAAGAAGGTATGAAATCTGCGTCTAAAACAGTTAGAGAACAATATTACAATAAAGAAATTTATAATGTTGGAGATATAGTTTTTGTTGAACAGAATGAAGTTATGATAATTTCTTGTAATAGTAATTATGTCACTGTTGAAACTTTAGATGGTAGTATAGAAAAAAGATGGTTAACTGATATACAGGAAGAAGCACCTATTATTGAGAAGAAATCTTCAATTGTTATGGCAACACCTCGTCCTTATAATGAATCATTTACATTTAAAACAAAAAAAGGAAGAGAAATACCCCGTTTATTAATGTCTCCAGCACAGATTGCTGAAATGGCAAAAAATGCAGAATCTTTAAATCAAATTTCTTTTTTAGATTATGAGACAAAAAATTTTGATATTGAACCTAAAGCAAAAGAATTGTTTGATAAATTAATAGATGCTTTAGGACCTGTTGACATTAATATCAATGATGTAAGTAGAAATAAACAGATACAGAATTATATAGGAGCAATGGCTGACCCATCTCATGTTCGTAGACAACATTTTAGGAATTATACTGAATTATGATATTACAACAATCATACATGAAAACTACTGTTAGTTTCTAGGGGCTAGTTTTAAATGAACAACGAAAAAGAAATACAAGCTGAGATTTTAAAACGTGCTATTATAGCTACAGATGCATATTTAGGTATGTATAAAGACGCTTTGCGTACAAAGATTATTACTCAACAACAAGTCCATGATTTTACTGTAAAATTATCTATTGCCATGGAGGCATTAAAACATCTTAAAGATTTACAGAATCATAATGCTTATATAGAATCTATAATATCTGATATGGCTAAATTTTTACCATATCATGGAGATTCTTTCTTTTTTGATGAACCCTATACACATATTCCTGCTTCTTTTCCTGATGGTAGTGTAGATGAGGGATTAAAAGATCCTGAAGATAATCCATGTTGGAATGGATATAAACCTGTAGGTGTAAAGAAAAAGAATGGTAAAACTGTTCCAAATTGTGTTCCGGTTAAAGAAGAAGAAGAACTTGATATTGATGATATAATTGATGATTTAGAATGGGATGATATTTCCGATACTTATGAAGAAGAGCAATTAGAAGAAGAGATTTTAGACGAAAAAATTTCTGCTGCTTCTAGATTACGTAAAAGAATGCATTTTAAAAGAACAACACCAAAGAGACAATTGGGAGCCTCTATAAAATTAAGTAGACCTTCCACTATGTCGCAATTACAGAATAGAGCTAAAGTTGCTGCAAGAAGATTGTTAATGAAACGATTTCTTTATGGAAGAAATAAAGCGCAATTATCAGCACAAGAAAAAGATTCGTTAGAAGCACGTATAAAAGCTATGAAAAATATACGTACTATACTTGCACAAAGATTGATACCAAAGATTCGTTCTCTTGAAAGTAAACGCTTAAAATCAAAGAGATGATAAATAATAAATCAATAAATAGATAAACAGGATGAAAACTTTTAAAACCTTTAAAAATGACTTCTATATTGCAGAATCTGATGTAGATTCTGTGGAGGAAAGTTTTATTATTTGTGATGATATAGAATATGAAACTTGGGGTGATGATTTAGTTGAAGAAGCTGAAGTGCAGGGTAAAAAAGTAAAATTAGGCAAGCCTTTTTTAACACCATCTGGACCTAAGAAACGTGCTGTTTATGTAAAAAATGATAAGGGAAATGTTGTAAAAGTTAATTTTGGTGATCCAAATATGGAAATTAAGCGTGATAGTCCTGAGCGTCGTAAAAATTATAGAGCAAGACATAATTGCGATAATCCGGGTCCCCGCTGGAAAGCGAACTACTGGAGCTGTCGTTACTGGTCATCAACACCTGTTAGTAAATTAGATTAAGAGGAAAAATATGCGTACTCTAGTAGAAACAGCAGCAGATATACTTAATGGTAAACTGGATGAAGCAAAGAAACCACTTCATCCAAATCAACAAAAACTTGACATCCACGAACCTGAAAAAGATGAGTTAACAGCAAAAGACTTTGAGATGCTACGTAAAGGTAAGACCGTAGCGACTGTCAAAGAAGAACTAAAAGGCGATATTCATCCAGATGCAGACGAGGTATTAAAACATATTGAACCAGAACACCGTCGTAAATATTTGCCGTGGTTAAAGAAAGGTACATACAAAATTGACAGCAAGCGGAGTAGTTATGCTGATCGTAGTGCTATATTAAGAGCAGCAGAAAGAGCAGGTCATACCGTGAAAGATGTGACGGAAGGTGTTATTGAAGAAACTATTATTAAAGAAGATTCGTTTGAAGTTACTTTACCAAAAAAGTTAGAATATTCTGATTATGTAAAAGCATATCTAACACTTGAAGGAGTAACTTCATTTTCTGAATTATCAGAAGAGCAATTACATCTTGCTTTAGAGACAATAGAAGTTGCATATGAAAATAGAGTAGAAGATTTAGTTATTGAAGCATTATCATGGGAAGAAATTGGTAAATTAGCTAATAGAAAAGATGTAACAGATCTCAAAACTAAAATTGTAAATGGAAAGCCGCATGTCAGTTATGTAATGACTGATAAAAATGGTATGAAGCGCCGCTATTTGCATCATGGTAACATTAGAAGAGTTGAAAATATTGGTCAGACCGTTAAACCTGACTCAACCGACGAAGATTAATAGGAGAAAATAAATGTCAGGATGGGGTAAACTAGATAGTAAACAAATAACAGCTAATGTTATAGTTACTAATGGCAGCGCTACAGTTTCAAATTCCTTAGGAAATACTACAATCTTCTTAAGTGAAGTAGACCCTGGCGATTATTTTGTTGCCGGTGCTGTAACAAGTAACTCTAATGTTAAGTATTATGTTTTAACTGTTGATTCAGATACTTCTTTAACTCTAGATAGAGTTTATGAAGGCTCTACATCTAATGTAAAAGCAAATGTTCAACAAGGTCCTAAAGCAATTAATAACACAGGTTCAACCTCTGATTCCGGCATGTATACAATTCAAAATGTATATGGAGTCGATTATGTTGAAGTCGGTGTTACAGCAAATAAAGCAAATGGCTTTAGTCAACCCGGTTGGACATATCATACAACATATGTTGATGGATATGGTCAAACACGAGTTAAGACAGAAGTTCTTGTAGCTGCATCTAAATACTTTAATCGTAATGTTTCAACAGGTTCTCTTGAAACAGATGCTAATGATGATACAGTAATTCCTAACTCATAATGGCTGATTCTAAATTATCTGAATTAACATCGACTACAACTGTTGGCGAGACTGATCTATTTTATATAGTTCAGTCTAACGCCAGCAAACGTATTACTGGTGGCAATCTAATTGCAAGTTTAACACAAATAAGTAGTGCACCAGCAAATGCTAAAGGTGTTGTAGGTGATGTGGTTGGTATGATTGCTTTTGATAGCACATATTTCTATGTCTGTACAGCAACATATTCTAATGGAACTGCCAATATTTGGAAGAGAGCTAGTATAACAGAATGGTAATTGATGGTATTCGACTTAACTAATGATAATTTCTTATTATACGCTATAAAATGTTATGATGCTTCTTCATTTAAAAGCATACATGAATTTTATGATGATTTAAAAAGAATAAAATATCTAAAAAGATTATTTAATAGATATAGTACAGCAAATGATCTTAAAGAACGATTAATATTAAACCATATAATCGTTCTTTATAATCTTTTTGGAGCAGAAGCAACAGTTAAAATGTTATTTTTTAAAATAGATCAAAAATATTGGTCATATCTTAAAACATTTCTTGTTTATCTTAACATGATGCCTTCAAATGTATTTCTTTATAATGATATAAAAGATACAGATATACCCATAGATTATAATATAGCAAAAATATTAAGGACTCTATAATGCCAACTTCAAGATTTGCAGATAATATTGTTGCATATAGAATTTTACGTATGCTCGTAACTCCTTTTAATGAAACAACTGCATATAAATTGGGTATTATAGATGAAAAAGGTAAAATTTTAAAAAAATCTTCTCAACTAAAAACATCCGAAGAAAAAGATGCTTATACATTCTTACATAGAATAGTATTTAGGTTAAAACGAATAATTGAAAAATTACCAACAGAAAATAAAAAATTTGCTTCCTATGCAGCTGCCTATGCATTAGTTAGAGAATGTATACAAACTGAAAAAGAACCTTTAAATTTAGAATCAATCTTTTTAGAAACTCTTACTCTAGAACACGACACAACAATCGTTGAAGAATTTTTTACAGGAAAGAAAATAATACCTTTTCATTTATTTTATGAAGAAGATGGCGGTGCTCCAGCAAATACAGCTACCGTTACTCCTGGTATTGCAGGTATAGGTAGAACTTCTGATGATATTGCTGTCCCCCCTCTAAACAAACTAACACGTAAATCTAGATTGTTTCGTAGAAAAAAACTTCTACAAAGAAATTCATTGTAAAATTTACTATAATATGTTAACATGGTTTAAAAGGAGTAAACCATGTCTCTATACATTGATCTAAAATATATAAACTTTGTTAGTACACGTTTAGAATTCTTTAAACGTAAAAACGATTATCTATTTAACTTTAGATGCCCTATCTGCGGAGATTCCTCTAAAAAGAAAACAAAAACTAGAGGTTATTTCTATAAAGTTAAAAATGATATGTTTATGAAATGCCATAATTGTGCAATTTCAGTACACTTTGGTACTTTTTTAAAGATGATTGATGGTTCATTATATTCACAATATTCCTTTGAGCGTTATGCAGATGGTGTAGCTGCAAATAAACCACATAAAAAAGAACCTAAATTAGTCTTTACAGAATCTAAAATAACTGAAAAAAAACCTGATACTTCATTAGATTCTATTCTTGATAGAATCGATACTTTATCTGAGGATCATATTGCAGTAAAGTTTTGTAAAAAACGAATGATTCCAGAACATCAATACAAAAGACTTTATTTTATTGATGATATAAAGAAGATTGAACAATTATCAGATAAAGTAAAAGATAAGATAACATCTAATGAACCTAGAATAGTTTTACCTTTCTTTGATGATAAATTACAATTAATTGGTGTTACATGTAGAGCATTGGGTAATGAAAAACTTCGTTATCTAACTATTGATATAAAAGATGATATTCCAATGATATTTGGTTTAGAATCTGTTAATTCTAACAAACATATATACGTTACAGAAGGTCCTATTGATAGTTTATTTTTACCTAATGCAATTGCAGTAACTGGAACATCATTTAATAAATTAGATTCATTAAATATTTCTAAAGATAATATGACGATCATTGTGGATAATCAACCTAGAAATAAAGATGTTTGCAAGGTTATTGAAAAACTTATCGAAAAAAATTATAATGTAGTTATTTGGAATCAAACTTTAAAAGAAAAAGATATCAATGAAATGGTATTGTCAGGTAAATCATCTGCATCTATTCTTAAGATGATTAAAGAAAGAACTTTTAGAGGATTAGAAGCTAGAGCTAATTTTATTGTTTGGAAAAGGTGTTAATATATGAACTCGTGGATTGGTGTAGATTTAGATGGAACTCTTGCATATTATAATGGATGGAAAAATGGAGATATTGGACAACCTATTAAGCCAATGCAAGAGAAAGTAATTAAATGGTTAAAGGAAGGTAAAGATGTTAGAATCTTTACTGCTAGAGTAAGTGAAATTAATACACAAGGTGTACAACGTTCTATAGAACCTATTAGAAAAAAAATTGAAGAATGGTGTTTAAACCATTTAGGCAAAGTATTACCTATTACAAATATTAAAGATTATGGAATGGTAGAATTGTGGGATGACCGAGCAGTACAAGTAATACCAAATACTGGAATGACAATTGAGGAGTTTATTAAAAATGCAAGTTAGACTTATTTCTTATTCACAACCAAATTTAGATCCAGAAACACATGAAGATAACACCTTTTTACAATTTATTAAATCACCACAAGACTTAGTTGCTTTTTGTGCCCGTGTATCCAATCCACAAAATCAACATAATACAGAGACATCTGATAAACTACTTAAATATTTGGTCAAAAACAAACATTGGAGTCCATTTGAACTTGTCTCCGCTTGTTTAGAGATTACAACGACAAGAGATATTGCTAGACAAATTCTTAGACATAGAAGTTTTTCATTTCAAGAATTTAGTCAACGATATGCCGATCCAGTTAAAGAACTTTCATTTGTACTTAGAGATCCACGTCTACAAGATACAAAAAATAGACAAAATAGTATAGAAGTTCAGAATGAATACTTACAGAGGGAATGGGAATATCAACAATATAGAGTATTAGAGGCAGCAAAAGAAGCATATAAAAGAGCTATTTCTAAAGGTATTGCTAAAGAACAAGCAAGAGCAGTTTTACCAGAAGGATTGATTGAATCAAAACTATATATGAATGGAACTTTACGCTCATGGATTCATTATATTGAGCTTCGATCTGGCAATGGTACACAAAAAGAGCATAGAGAGATCGCGGTTGAATGTGCAAAAGTTCTTTCAAAAGTATTTCCAATTATTAAGGAGTTTGCATGAATACATTTAATGATGTAAAAATTTTTATGGAGGCAGCAGATCATCAAGTAAAGAGAGAAATAGATGGAGCTTTTACACATCAATCATTACTTTATATGGATCTAGTTAAAGAAGAATATTATGAATTAGTAAAGGCAGTGAAAGATTTTGATATTGTAGAGACAGCAGATGCCTGTGCTGATTTAATTTGGGTTATTGAAGGTCTTTGTCATTCTTTAGGTATTCCTCTACAACAAGTATGGAAGGAAGTTGCAAGATCTAATCTTTCAAAAGTTAGTTCATCAGGTAAAATTCTTAAACGTGAGGATGGTAAAATTCTTAAACCAGATACATATTCTCCTCCAAATATTAAAGCAGTTCTTAAACTAAAATAATAAAATGTCTATAAAAATAATAGAATTGATAAAAGCTGAAAAACTTCTAGAGCAAGTTGTAAAAACTTATGTCAACACTGGTTTAAAATATGGATGGAAATCTTCTAACGGTAAAAGTTATGACTATGGACATTGGAACAAGCAGATATTAAAATCAAATAAGAATCTAGTATTAGATTTCACATGTTCTCCATATATAAAAAAGAACCCATTAATTGATTCTATATGGCAAAGTATTTTACCTAATATAGAAGAAAGAGCTTTGTTGAGATGTTATATTAATGGTTATACATATGGTACAGATGCTTATTTTCATACTGATGATAATTGGATTGCTGAAAAATATGGTGATAATACAAGATCTGAGACTATAATAGTTTATATTAATCCTGAATGGCATTATGATTGGGGTGGAGAAACTGTTATCTTAAATGAAGCTGCTACTGATATCGTAGCATCGATATTACCAAAATTAGGTAGAGTATTAATTTTTGATTCAAATAGATTACATTCTGCTCGACCAGTTACAAGAGCTTGTCCTGTTCTAAGATCTGTTTTAGTGTTTAAAACAATATCAAAAGATTATATAGATCCACAAGTAGCATATGTACAAAATCTGACACAAAAATTTAATCATAGTAGTAAAACTTTCTTTGAACACTTATATAATACAGCAATTATTTTAGAGAAAAATAAATTTGAGCGAGATGTTTATATTGCGGGATTATTTCATTCTATCTATGGTACAGAATATTATACTTATGAAGGATTAAAACCGTCTAGAGATGATATTAAGAAACAGATAGGTGAATATTCTGAATTTTTAGTTAACGAATTTTGTAATCTAAAAGGTAGATTTCTATCTTTAATGCAAAACACAAAAAATTACAATGATAAAGTTCTAAGTGATTTATTAAAAATAGAATGGGCTAATCTTTGTGAACAAAACAGAAATGCTATGTTAGATAACAAAATTCTTCAAATAGAAGAAAAAATTTTTAAATAGGGAAGTTACATGCAAACAGATATTGTTCACGGTATCAAAGTAGATTATACTAGAGATAAGTTATTTGATGAGTTAGGTATTAAGAGACTTAAAGAAAGTTATATGCGTGATGATGAAGAATCGCCACAGGAAAGATTTGCTTTTGTATCATCTAAATTTGGATCAAATGAAGAACACGCACAAAGGCTTTATGAATATTCAAGTAAACATTGGCTTAGTTATAGTACACCGATTTTAGCTTTTGGTAGAACGAAACGAGGTCTACCTATTTCATGTTTTTTACCTTATTTGCATGATAGTGCAGATGGATTAGTAGAATGTCTCTCTGAAGTGAATTGGTTATCTATGTTAGGAGGTGGAATTGGAATTGGTATTGGTATTCGTAGTTCTGATGACAAGTCTGTTGGTGTTATGCCTCATCTCAAAACTTATGATGCAAGTTGCTTGGCTTATCGTCAAGGCAGGACTCGTAGGGGTAGCTATGCTGCTTACCTTGATATTTCTCATCCCGATATTCTTCTTTTTGTAGAGATGAGAAAATCTACAGGTGATCAAAATATGCGTTGCTTAAATCTTCATCATGGTATTAATATCACGGATGATTTTATGGAGATTATTGAAAAATGTATGTTAGATTCTACTGCAGATGATACATGGGAACTTAAAGATCCACATAATGGAGAAGTGAGAGATAAAGTATCTGCAAAAGAATTATGGCAAAGAATTTTAGAGATGCGTATGCATACTGGAGAACCATATCTTCACTTTATCGATAGAAGTAATGAAAAAATGCCAGGATTTCAAAAAGCACTTGGTTTGAAAATTAGGCAATCAAATCTTTGTAGTGAAATTATTCTTCCAACAGATAAAGATAGAACTGCAGTATGTTGTCTTTCTTCAGTCAATTTAGAATATTATGATGATTGGAAGTCTGATAAACTATTTCTTAAAGATATTGCTGAGATGTTAGATAATGTATTGCAATACTTTATTGATAATGCACCTCGTAGTATACAGAGAGCAAAATATTCTGCTAATCGTGAAAGAAGTATTGGAGTTGGTGCATTAGGTTTTCATGCCTATCTGCAGAAAAAAGGTTTACCGTGGGAATCCGCTTTATCAGTATCAGCAAATAAAGCGATGTTTAAACACATTAGAAAGCGTTTAGATAAAGCAAATATTGAATTGGGTGAAGAAAGAGGCGAAGCACCCGATGCTAAAGGAACTGGCTTAAGATTTTCGCATGTTATGGCAATTGCACCAAATGCATCAAGTTCTATCATTATGGGGAATACTAGTCCTTCAATCGAACCATATCGTGCAAATGCTTATAGACAAGATACTCTTTCAGGGGCTCATCTAAATAAAAATAAATTTTTAGATAAAGTTCTTAGATCTAAAGATTTAACTGATGAAAAGATTACCGAGATTTGGTCATCTATTATCGCAAATGATGGATCGGTACAACATTTGGATTGTTTAGATGATTATGAAAAAGATATCTTTAAAACATCTATGGAGTTAGATCAACGATGGATTGTCCAACATGCTGCTGATAGAACAGATTATATTGATCAATCTCAATCATTAAATCTCTTCTTTCGTCCAAATGCTAATGTGAAATATATTCATGCAGTACATTTTCAAGCATGGAAACAAGGATTAAAAACTCTTTATTATTGTCGTTCTGAAAAGATTGGAAAGGCAGATAAAGTTTCAAAACAAATTGAAAGACAGGTTATTGAAGAATTAGATCTTAAAGCTCTAGCACAAGATGAAGAAATTTGTTTAGCATGTGAAGGATAAATTAAATGGAATCTACATTATTGGTTGTAATAAGTCTTATTATTATCGCATTGATTTTTGATTTTACAAATGGTTTTCATGATGCTGCAAATTCTATAGCAACAATTGTTGCTACTAAGACATTGACTCCTATACAGGCAGTTGCAATGGCAGCATTTTGTAACTTTATAATTATGTTTTTTATTACTTTTAAAGTTGCTGCAACAATAGGAAAAGGTATAGTAATTCCACAAGCAGTTACATTATATGTAGTATTTGGTTGTCTTATGGGTGCTATTACATGGAATCTTATTACATGGTGGCTAGGACTTCCAACATCTAGTAGCCATGCGTTAATAGGTGGATTGATTGGTGCAAGTATTGCAAGTGGAGGAATTGATGTAATATATACAAACAATATTATAAAAATTGTTTCTTTTATTGTTGCAGCACCAATTATTGGATTTGTATTAGGAGCATCATTAAATACAATTATAAGAAATATATTTCCAATTGAAACGGATCGACAAAATAAATGGTTTAAACGTTTACAAATAGTTTCAAGTGCATGCTATTCGATGGGTCATGGAGCAAATGATGCACAAAAAACAGCGGGTATAATTTTTCTTATTATGGTTGCAGGTGGTTATTTACAAGCAACAGAAACAATTCCTTATTGGGCAGTATTAATTTGTTTTATTGTAATGGGATTAGGAACTCTTGCGGGGGGATGGAGAATTGTGCAAACTTTAGGATTTAAGTTAACACAATTAAGCTCACGACAAGGTTGTGCAGCAGAAACAGGTGGAAGTATGATGTTATTTGGTGCGAGTGCAATGGGTATACCTGTAAGTACAACTCATACTATTACGGGTGCTATTTTAGGTGTAGGTGCAAGTCAACCAGATCCTAAAGTAAAATGGAAAAAAGCAGGTGAAATTTTAATTGCATGGTTATTGACTATTCCTTGTTCTGCTTTATTAGCTTATGCTTTTTGGATTTTAAGTACACATATATGATAGATGAAGATGTAGAATCATGGTTTAAATATCCACAGTATAGAAATTGGTTTAATAAATTATTTGTAGCAGATTTTTTTGGTTATAAATGTGGACCAGCATCTGTTCCTATACCTGAAGATGGTTATTATATAACTAGACCAACTTATAATCTTAAGGGTATGGGTGCTGGTGCAAAAATATGTTATTATAACAAAGACGATATACCACATTTACCTGCAGGTCATTTTTGGTGTGAAGTATTTACAGGAGGACACTATTCTGTAGATTATGTAAAACGTGGTGAAATATTAGAACAGTTAGTATGTTTTCAAGGTTATAATAATTGTAATGACTTATCTTATTTTTTGAAATGGGAAAGAATAGATAAACAATTTGCTTTACCTACAGTTTTATTCAATTTAGATGTAGAGAGATTAAATATTGAGATTATAGGTGATAAAGTTATTGAAGTACATTTGCGAGGGGGATTTGATCATATGCTTGACTATACTGAACTTTATCCTGTTTTTGAGAATACAACAAATGTTTTGGTACCGGATGATTGTACGTGGATAGAGGGTGAAGAAGATGGTAATGGGGAGATTACAAATAAAAGACTGGGGTATTATGTAAAGTAATGGGTACAATAATTTTTCTTAAAGAAGTTTATGAAACAAAAAAGCAACAAGAACGAGAATTAGAATATTATAAGGAACAGATGAGTATACTACAACAAAAAATGGATTTAGTTCGCCATGAAATTATTCTAACTGATACTATAATACATATTATAGAAGAAGAAATAATAAAACACTAAAAGGAATTAGATAATGGAGAAAAAACTTCTCATTACAGAAGATGATCAAGAAAACATGTTAGCAGAATTTATTGCATCATGTGAAAAGGACGGTTTAACAGAGGAAGAATATAAAGAAGTGTTTAATACACTTAAAAAAGTAGCGGAGCATGTGAGAGAGAAAAATGGTTAAAAAGAAATTAAAATTAACAGATGAAAGAGACTATTTTAGACCTTTTAGTTATGAATGGGCATATTCTTCTTGGTTAGCACATGAGCAAGCACATTGGTTATTTGGTGAAGTACCGATGATTGAAGATGTTAAAGATTGGAAAAATAAATTATCTGATTCTGAAAAATTATTTCTTACTCATATATTTAGATTTTTTACTCAAGGAGATATTGATGTAGCTGGTGGTTATATTAAGAACTATCTGCCATATTTTCCTCAACCTGAAATACGTATGATGTTATCTGGATTTGCTGCAAGAGAGGCAGTACATATTGCAGCATATAGTCATCTTATTGAAACTTTAGGTATGCCAGATTCTATGTATAATGAATTTTTAGAATATGCGGCAATGAAGGATAAGCATGAATATTTTACGAATCTTTCTAATAACAATGGTACTAAGGATTCGGTTGCAACAAATATTGCAGCTTTTTCTGCCTTTACTGAAGGTATGCAATTATTTTCTTCTTTTATTATGTTGCTTAATTTTCCTAGACATGGTAAAATGAAAGGTATGGGTCAAATTATAAGCTGGAGTATTGTAGATGAAACTATGCATGCTGAATCTATGATAAAATTATTTAGAACTTATATTGAAGAAAATCGTGAATTATGGAATGATGAATTAAAAGGAAAGATATATACTATAGCTACAAAGATGGTGGATCTAGAAGATAAATTTATTGATTTGGCTTTTGGTATAGATAATATGCAGAATTTAATTTCAGATGATGTTAAAACCTATATCCGTTATATCGCTGATCGTAGATTAATTTCTCTTGGAATGAAAGGTATTTTTAAAGTAAAAAAGAATCCTCTACCGTGGGTTGAGGAAATTATCAATGCGCCTATTCATACAAATTTCTTTGAAAATCGTGCAACCGATTATGCAAAAGGTGCGCTTTCAGGATCTTGGGATGAAGTTTGGGCTTAATAATAGAATGTTAGAAGGAAAAATGCAAAAAAAGCTACCATTTTTGGTGTTTTTTATTATTTTTTTATCATTCTCTGTTTATGCACAACCAATTATAACTGAATCGACTTCAACAAGCACCGTAAAATCTGATTCTGTAACAACTTTAAAATCTCCTCCTCCATCTGCAATTAGTCCAACAATTAATAATACTAATTCGGACTTATGCACAACAGGAGTTGCTGGAGCTGTTCAAACTCAAATATTAGGACTTTCTGGTGGTATGACAATTCGAGATTTGAATTGTGAAAGATTAAAATTATCAAAAACATTATATGATATGGGAATGAAAGTTGCTGCAGTGTCAACACTTTGTCAAGATCATCGTGTTTTTGATGCTATGATTATGGCAGGAACACCCTGTCCTTATGATGGTATGATAGGTTCTGAAGCAAAAGCTGCATGGCAATCTAATCCAGAAAGAATACCTAAACAAGAAACTAAAAAATTAGAAGGGATGAGCGATGAACAAAAAACTTGGATGGGTGGGGGTCTTATTAGCATTTTGTTCCTTTTATTCTTACTCTGAGACAACATATAATCAAAGTTCAAATGCTGCTGCAACCGGTCAGCAATGGACTATGACGAATGTTATACCGCAAAATACAGGTCTTTCTGTAACCGGTATTATATATACTTATAATGTAACAAAAAATCCAGCGGATGCATTTACTGTTTCAATACAAAATAAGAATGCATCAGGGACGGGGTTTGTTTTTAGAAGCACCGATGATTGGTCAGGTCTTCCTGGAAATACTATTGCTAAATCTGTTCCAGTTGACAATATTCCTTTTAAAGCATGGGGTGATGGTGAAATTGCCACAACTGGTTTTGGAACTGTAAAAAATCCAGTTATTATATATAATTATAAGATTGATACATGTGCAGCTACTCCAGTAATAGATAGATCTTGTCCAAATTATATTCCACCAACAATTGACACTCCTTCAATAGCAACAGATACTGCTACAGAAGAATATATTAAAGAAGTAATGGCAAATAAAACAAAATTAGAAACTGAAGAAGAAAAGAAACAAAAAGAATTGAAAAAGGCTGCAGAAGAAAAGAAGAAGAAAATTGAACAAATTGCTAATAAAGCAATACAAAATACTTTATTAACGGCAAATGCTGTAGCTCAAGCAGATGCCTTTTTTGCTATGAATAATATTAAAGGATTTGAAAGTTATAGTGTCAGTATGCCTGGTGGCACATACAAAGATGCAGTTAGACTTCAAGATGCAAAACTTCCAGATAATGTTAAAGCGTTAAGAGGAAACTTAACACAACAAAATTTACATAAAAAAATGGTAGAAGAGCAGTATAAACGTTTTAATAACAACTAATTCTCGGAGAATTTTATGCATAAAAAGATTTTAGGTTTTGTAGGATTAATGATTGCTCTTACAATTACTGCTACTGCTTCTGAGGTTCCAATTATTGGAACTGTAGCAAGTAAATGTATTATAACAACAGATACAACGGGTATTTATGGTAACCCAACTATTGATAAATTAAGTACAGCTCCTGCAGATGGTGGTGTTATGCCTGTTATTCGGTATGATGTATTTGCAGCAAATGCATATAAAGCAGTTATCAGCACTCCAATATCGTTTTCTACTTCTCCAACTTTAAGTGATACTGTTGATTGGGTAGGAGATACGAGTGTTAGCCGTGTTTCTGTAGCTGGTATGTCTGCATATGATACCAATAAACGTGTTTATAATAATACAACTGAATTTGATTTAACCTTTGCAGGTTCAACATGGTTTAAATCATCTTCAACTGCAACATATGGTGTAGGAAAAGCACTCCCAGGTGGTACTTATCGTGCTGTTGTTGTGGCTGAATGTATAGCATTGTGATATAAATGTTTCGTTATGTCGTGATATTCTTTATTATGTTAAGTGGGTGGGCGCATGCTCATCAATTTACACCAACATATCCTAGATTTAGTTTTTCTTTTGTATCTGGTATATCCAGTACAAAAATGGAATTGTTGAATATGCGTAAAGATGTTAATTATTATGAAATAACAGTTTACGATAAAAATTGGAATAAGATACTTTTTATGTCTAGTCCAAGTGGAATTATTTATATTCCATACTTGAGACGAAAAACTATTGAGATATTTGTGAATTCATCTAATGTTGATAAAGTTACTTATATATGTAGTGAATCAAAAATAATGGTAACTGAAAATACTGTGACTGTAATAGCATCTAAAATATGCTCAAGGAAAAGATGAAATATGAAAAGAATTTTCGTTATTCTTATGTTATCTGCTAATGCATATGCGGTCGATTCTTTAAATTTGTCTATACCTATGTCACCTGGGCAATATCAAAATGACCATATTAGAGCAGATAATATGGAATGTTCTATGGCAATTGGTTCAGGTACCAATATAGAATTTGGTGTTTTAGGTATTGCAAATAATAATAACAATACAACCGTTATTGGATCAAACGTAAATGCAAATACAGGTAAACAGGTTGGTGTTTATGGTAGAATAATAATACCAATTGGAGCACCAAAAACTCGTCTCGATTGTAATTTATTTTATCAATTAGAATTAACGAAACGACGAATAGAGGTGATGAGACTTAATCAAGAATTAGAAAATTTAAGAAGAATGCAGTTTGAAAACAAAGGTAAATAAAGATGGAAAAAGGTAAGGACGTTGATGCAAAAATAGAAGAGCTGGAAGCAGCTAAAGAAAAATACATGAGCGAAAATACTGTGATTTCTATCGGAGGATATTCTTTTACACCTGCAAAAATCATGATTGCAGGTACTCTTGTTTCAACTGTTCTTGGTGGTTTATATGGTGCGTTTGAAGTATATAAAGATTATCAAGGTATGAAAAAAGCTATTACAGAATATGTTGCCCCAGATCTTGGAGAAATTAATAAAAAACTTGAAGTGTTAAATAAAGAAATGGATGCAACTAAAGAAACTGTAAATCAAGCAACCGGATACACAAACAATATTAAAAATGATTTAAAAAGTGATATCCGAAGGCTTGAAGGAGTAGTCGATTCCGTTGAACGTAGCTCTAAACAAAGCCAACGAGAGACAGATATAAGCGTCAAAGAGGTTCAAACAGAACTTCGAGCAACTCGCAAAGAACTAGATAATGCAATTAAAGAATCTAATGCTAATGTTGCTAAAAAAATACAAGAAGCATTGAACAATCCTCTAGCTAAATAAAATGATAGGAATGACCTATAATCAAATTCGTATGGAGATATGCAAGGAATGCGACAGATTCAATCCTATGCTTAAAATTTGCAAAGAATGTGGTTGCTTTATGCCTGGCAAAGTTTTAATGAAAAGTGTTCGCTGTCCAATTAACAAATGGATAGAAATATCCTCTATAAAAGAAAAAAGAAATTGTTGCAAATAGGAGTTAATATTGGCAAATAAAGGTTACGAATGTTTCGATTGTGAAGCAGTATTTAAAATAAGACATGATCTAGATGATCATTATTATAAAGTACTGTATTGTGCTTTTTGTGGCTCTGAATTAACAGATGAACAAGAATTCGATTATAATGAGGAAGATGATTCATAAATAAACCAAAAGAGGTTATTTATGGATTGGCTATATAATGGACAAGTTTTTACAACTCCTAACTCAGATGATATAGGTTTTGTATATCTTATTACCTGTATACCTACCGGTAAAAAATATATCGGCAAAAAATTATTTTGGACTAAAAAATATAAACAAATAAAAGGTAAAAGAAAAAAAATCATAGTTCAATCTGATTGGAAAAAATATTGGTCATCATCAGATGAACTTAAAACAGATGTAGCAAAGTTAGGTGAAAATAGTTTTAGACGTACAATTTTATATCTATGTAAATCTAAAGGTGAGGCAAATTATCTCGAGGCAAGAGAGCAATTTGTACAGGGAGTTCTAGAATATCCCGATCTCTGGTACAACGGATGGATCATTGTCAAGGTTTCTTCATCACATATTAAACGCCTACATATTCATCTATGACAGTTGACTACAAAAAATCCGTTTCTTTTATGCCTAGATTTATTACAAGAGACGGATTTCTTGTACTTTGGCAATATGGACCTGATTATTTTCGTATCGAAAATAACAAGATAGTTACTCATGTTCTGATCCATCATACCTTTGAAGAAGCTATTATGATATTTAATACTGTAAAATCAATGAGTTAGCGAACCCAAAGAAAATGCTTGACAGATAGTTAGATTCATGTATAATGTAGGTATATTGTTGATGACAAGGAGTTTGAAATGGCATACGTTAGTCAAGATCTTAAAGCAAAGTTGGCTCCCCAGATTAAAGCAATCTGCAAGAAATACGGAGTTAAGGCTTCGCTTGCAGTTCGCAATCATAGAACCCTGTGCCTAAACATTAAGAGTGGCAAGGTGGATTTCGTTGAATCGTTTAACCGACTAGGCGAAGAAGAACTACGCCCTTCATACAACCAGTTCCGACCAGTGACTAATGGTTGTATTGATGTGAACCCGTACCATTACAAAAGTCATTTTGATGGCAAGGCACTCAAGTTCCTTAGTGAAGTTATTCCTGCCATGAATAACGGAAACCATGATAATAGCGACATCCAAACCGACTACTTTGATGTAGGCTGGTATATCGATGTTAACATCGGTAAATGGAACAAACCTTACTCATTGATTTCTAAGTAGTTTTTCTTAGTAAAAATGCTTGACAGATAGTTAGATTCCTCTATAATTAAGTCTGAATCGTTGATAACAAGGAGCTTTTGATGGGTTACTTTCCCCATTTCATTATGGCTAAAGGTAATACGGTTTTGTGGCAACGGGGACATTATTTCTATGAGATCACAGAACGAGCACAACCATTCAATCGCATAAAAACTATTATGGATTCTTGTGAAACAGCAGTGAAAGAATTTAAACAGATTATTGGAGAAGCATATGTCCCGAATGTCTGAAATTGCAATTACAATTGAAGATATGCTATATGATGGTTATAGTGCAACAGAAATTCAAGAAAAACTTTTTGTTCCATTAGAATGGATTGAAGAAGTAAAAGAGTTTATGTCCAGAGAACAAGAAGAAGCAATTACCTTCTTACTCGATTCAGAAGCAGAAGCAAATGAATTGAAAATTACTGAGATGGAATCAGAACTATGATTATTACAAAAGAAGAATTATTGACTGCACTAAAAGCAGGTCAAGTTTGCTTGACATTTGAGAAAAAAGATCATACAATTCGAGTTATGAATTGCACTCTACAGGAAGATAAAGTTATCGCATATGAGAAGAAAACTTCTCGTGTGCGAAAGGTCAATGATGAAGTCGTTCCTGTGTTTGATATTGATAAACAAGAATGGCGTAGTGTGCGTCTAGAATCTATCCAACAAGTGGAGATTGTATGACCAAAGTAGTGATTTCTGCCAGTACAGAGCCTGAGGCAACAACTATAAATAGTTCTATGGAGAACTATAAAATAGAATTGACTAAAGCTCTGAATTGGTATTCTTTGGAAAAAGATCGTAAAGATGCTAAGAAATATCTGCATCAATATGTGTCTAAGTCAAATATTGATGCACCGTATCTTGCACAAATTTCTGATTCCGAGATCACTCCTACTTTTGGTTGGTTAGCACGTATCGCAACTCGAGGAGGCGTTCTAACAGCTAAAGATACAGAACGGATTCTTGTTTATATTAAATCTTTGCAGAAGAAAATTATTACAAAGCAAGCAACAACATCTACACCTCGTATTTCTATTCAAGAAGCAACTGTTAACAAGATTAATGAATATCTGGGTGAACTAGAAGTTATTATTGATGCCTTATACAAGGGAAAGATTAAATCTTTCGATCTGCTTTCTGATCTTAAAGCAAAACAATTACCAAAGCAATGCAATACTCAGATCGAAGTATGGGTAAAAGAAAAGATTACTGAATTTGTTCATGTATATGAATCTAAGGATGAGGCATATACTATTGAAAGAAAGACATTAGTTAATCTTATTAAAGTGCTAGGTACATTTATTCCTTCTGTTCAATCGTACTGTGATTTTAAGAAGGCGAATAGAAAACCTCGTCAACGTAAGGCAAAGCCTGCTGCTACTCAAGTCAAAAATCTTAAATATAAAAAGAGTGATGAGGAATTGAAAATTAATTCGATAACTGTTACTGATATTGTGGGTGCTATGCAGGTTTGGGTATTCAATACTAAGACAAGGAAACTTGCAGTATATAAAACTGAAAGTGCTTCTGGTATTCAAGTAAAGGGTAGTACTCTTCAAAACTATGAACCAGAACTTTCTTCACAGAAAACTCTACGTAAACCAGAAACACAACTAAAAGATCTTGTCAATGCAGGCAAGGTTCAACTAAGAAAGTTTATGGATAATATTAAAGCGAAAGCTCAACCGGTACGCGGTAGAATGAATGCCGATACACTAATAGTGAGGATAGCATGATAGTAGTAGACTATAGCCAAACAGCAATTTCTAATTTAATGATGGAGATTAAAGGAAGGACAGATGTAGATATTAATGTTCCTTTAGTTCGACATATGATTTTAAATTCGATCCGTGGTTATAAGCAAAAATTTTATGAAGAATATGGTGATATAGTTATCGCCTGTGATAGTAGAAGTTATTGGCGTAGAGGGGTGTTTGCATATTATAAGGCGCATAGGCGCCGTGATAGAGAATCATCAGGGTTTGATTGGAAATCTATTTTTGAAACTTTGAGCTTGGTTAGAGAAGAACTAGATAAATTCTTTCCCTATACAGTAATGAATGTTGAAGGTGCAGAGGCAGATGATGTTATTGCTGTTTTAGCAGAGTGGAGCCAAACCAATGATCTAAAGGAAACACTAATTGATAGTGAGCCAAAACCATTTTTAATTATCTCCGGAGATCATGATTTTTATCAATTGCAAAAATTTTCTAATGTAAAACAATATAATCCTATTCAGAAGAAGATGTTTAGATCTTCTCTAACACCACAAGAATATTTATTTGAACATATTGTAAAAGGTGATACCGGAGATGGTATTCCTAATGTACTATCATCAGATGATTCTGTTTTTGCTGGTAGCAGACAAAAGCCTATTACAATGAAGCGGATTAATACATGGAGAAATGAACTACCCTTAGATGATACTTTTCAACGTAATTTCTCACGTAATAGAACATTAGTAGATTTTGAAAAAATTCCTGAGGGTATTAAGGACAGTATTATAAATACATTTGTCAATCAACCCAAAAAAGATAGAAGCCAGCTTGTAAATTTCTTTATGAAGAATAGAATGAAGCAGCTTTTAGAATGTGTACAGGAGTTTTAAATGAGACTATTACTACCAGAAATTTTTGAGAAAGTTGAAACTGCTAAAAGTGAAGAAGAACGTATCAAAATTCTTCTAACTAATGATAGCCCAGTACTGCAAACAGTGCTAGGAATCTGCTTTAATCCAGACACAAAGATGCGCTTGCCTGAAGGTAAACCACCATTTAAAGTAGATAAAGATACTCCAATGGGATATAGCCCCACCAATCTTTACAAAGAAGCACGTAAATTTTACATCTGGTTAAATCCCTCAAATCTTTCTAAAGTTAAACTAGAATCTTTATTTATTGAGATGTTAGAAAGTGTACATTGGAAAGAAGCCGATATCCTCTGTGCAATGAAAGATAAACAACTATCAACATTGTATAAAACAATGACTGAAGATCTAGTTCGTAAAACATATCCCAATCTATTGCCTAAAATAGAAAAGAAACCAGAAGAACAGATTGTTGAAACAATTCAACCTGTAAAACGTGGACGTGGCCGTCCTAAAAAAGTTAATACTTAATTATGGAGATTTATATGAGCAAATTTCTTTCTAATCCAGCAGATAAAAATGTAATCAAGAACGCATTACGTGAGATCTCGGGTTCACTAACACGGATTGAGGCAGAACGAGATCTCATTAAAGAAACTATTGCTAATGTAGCTGAAAAGTATGAAATTCCTAAGAAAACTTTTCGACGAATGGCAAAGGTTTATCATAAGCAGAATTATACTCAGGAACAAGAAGAACATCAGGAGTTCGAGCTACTATACGAAAATATTCTCACTACCGGGACTACAGCAGAATGAAATGGGATACTCGATACATAGTAGAAGTCGAACTACATGATTCTCTCAATCGTGCTCAGAAATCTCGCATCATCGGCGTATGGAGAACTCCAGAATCTGTACCAGTAGAAAAGATTCGAGCAGTTAATCGACATATGCATCCCGGCAAACAGATCGAGATTCGAATCCATCCCTATACAGATCTATTCTAGTAACTCTTTGATTCTTAAGCATTTTTTCAATACCTCCACAGAACCAAAAAGTACTGGTAAATCAATGAGTTAAGTAATTTTTGGGCGCTAGAGGGAGGTTTCAGAATTTCCCCTGACCCTCGGAACGTCAGAATTCTAATAGATAGGTATATCATAACTCATTGATTTTTAATGAGAAAAAAGTACTGGTAAATCAATGAGTTAGCTTTGCAAAAAGTTCTTGACATCTAGAGTAGAACCATGTATAATGGTTTACATGCTGAAGAGAAAACGTAGACAAGATCGAAAGCACGCAGTGTACAAGATCACCAATATACTGTCTCAAGAATTTTATATTGGTATTACTGTATGCCAGGGTGCAGCAGTGAAGCGTAGTTTAAAAGTACGCTGGCAAAAGCATGTTCATCGTGCATTGAATGAGAATCTTGATTGGAATTTGTGCAACGCAATACGCTTTTGGGGAGTGGAATGCTTCACTATAGACTTAGTTGAAGTTGTGCGCGGACGTAAGCCAGCGCATTCTCGTGAGCGCGAATTGATACGTGAACTCGATCCTCACTTAAATACTGCTTGACATCTAGAGTAAAACCTGTATAATAGTAGCATAAGTTGATGACACGGAGAAAGTAATGAGTAAGAAACATTATCAAGAATTGGCATATCAGATAAGTCTTATGTTGAATCCTGATTGTAGATTGAATGCAGCAGTTGCGGTTGCTAATGCTTGTGCTCAGTTTAATCCTCGGTTCGATTATGATAAGTTTTATGTAGCCTGCGGAGTGTCTAAGTGAAAGAATATACCGTTTACTTTTATGTTGGTTTAGATGGTAAAGATATGGAAGCAGTATATGAGTGTGAAAGTGCAGACGAAGCAGAGGATCGTTTCCGTTCTGACTTTGGGTTCGATATGGTATATCTAGATATGATCTGTCGTACTGATAAGGCTTGACATTTAGTTCAGTTACTGTCATAGGATTAGAGATGAACAAAGAACTTCTGAAGTTGATTAAGGCAGCGAAGGCTCCGAAACAAGTCCTGAAGGAGGAATGGTTTCAGGAATTTTGTGAGAACTTCGCCTTTGTAATTCTGGCTGAGGCAGAAGCTGAATGCGAGAAAGAATATCAAGTCGCTCTTGCTCAAAAAGAAGTTAAAAATTACGCAATCAATTAGGAAAGAATATGGCTAAGACTTTTAAACTCCGAGATCCGTATGCTCGTGAACTGTTGACAAGTGGAAAGTATAAGCAACGAGTAGTTTCTCTCAAAAAAGTTTATAAGCGTAAATATCGCAATCAAAAGGAAGCTCTAAATGAACTGCAATGATATTTTGGAAGCACTTGCAGCAACATCTTCTCGTCTAGAGAAGGAGGCGATTCTACGGAAGAATCGTGACGATGCTGATCTAAAGAAAGTATTTTTTCTTGCTCTTAATCCGATGATTAATTTTTATATTCGGAAGATTCCGGAATATACTTCTCAATCACTCGTGACATTGAATTGGGCTTTGACGGAGCTGAATCGATTTTCTAGTCGTGAGTTGACAGGTAATGCTGCAATCTCACATCTGCAACTTGTACTTAGTTCATTGAAGGAGAGTGATGCTTGTGTCATTGAAAAAATCATTAAACGAGATCTCCGCTGCGGAGTATCAGAGGCAACAGCAAACAAGATTTGGAAGAATCTCATTCCAGAATACCCAGTTATGCTGGCTTCCGGATTCGACCAGAAGGCAGTTGATAAAATCAAATTCCCAGCCGTTGTCCAACACAAGTTGGATGGCATGCGCTTTAACGCAATCGTCAAAGACGGAAAAGTAGAATTTCGTTCACGTAATGGTAAACCCATCGATCTTCTTGGCGAACTAGAGGAAGATTTTCTACAACTATTTCAGTTGCAAGCGGGTAAAGGTGTAGTATATGATGGTGAATTGTTGGTAAAAGATGCAGCAGGGATTCTTGATCGTAAAACTGGTAATGGTATTCTGAATAAAGCAGTGAAAGGTACTATCTCCAAAAAAGAAGCCATGTTGGTTTGTGCAACACTTTGGGATATTATTCCTTTAGACGATTTTAAGAAAGAAAAATCTTCCTTTACCTATAAAAAACGGTTTTATCTAGCTCTTAAAGACGCAAAATTCACTCCACGAGTTGGACTTGTTACTTCACATGAAGTAAATTCTTTAGATGAAGCTCAAGAAATTTTTCAATCCTACCTAGAGCGAGGTGAAGAAGGTATCATTCTTAAAGATCTAAATGCACCTTGGGAAGCTAAACGTGCAAAGCATCAAGTGAAATTTAAGGGTGAACTAGAGTGCGATCTAAAGTGCGTAGAGTGGGAAAAAGGTACCGGCAAGAATGCTAATCGTCTAGGTAATCTTGTACTAGAATCTGCAGATGGAAAGATTCGAGTATCCGTTGGTACTGGATTTACTGATGCAGATCGTGATTCAATCAAGCGTAAAAATGTAGTCGGTAAAATCGTAGCTATTAAATATAATGCTCGGATTCAGGATAAGAATGGCGGACCAGAGTCATTGTTTCTTCCTGTGTTTCTAGAGATTCGGGAAGATAAAACAGTGGCTGATTCATCGGAAAACATTAAATGAAGATTGGGCTTGTGTCAGATTTACATTTAGAATTTGGAGATCTAGATCTTCCGAATAAAGAAAATATTGACACACTTATTCTCGGTGGTGATATTTGTATTGCTGGAAAGATGTCTCAGTTCGAAGAATTCTTCCGACGTATTGCAGCAGAGTTTCCAGATATCATCTATATCATGGGCAACCATGAGCATTATAATGGTAAATTTGATAAAACAGAAAATATTCTACGTGAATCACTAGCAAAGTTTTCCAACATCCACATACTCGAAAAGCAGATTAAAAAGATAGATGATGTAGTGTTTATGGGTGGTACATTGTGGACAGATTATAATAATAAAGATTCTATTACAATGTGGCAGTGTCGGCAATCAATGAATGATTACCAAATTATTAGAGTTGCCAAAGAAAACTATCGCCGCCTTCTTCCAGAGGATACATTACTAGAGCATCAAAGGACAATTGATTTTTTGAAGAAGTCTCTATCTGAGCATCAAAGTGACAAAGTAGTTGTGGTTGGTCATCATGCACCATCTACACTTAGTGTAAAACCTCAGTATGCTGATCAACATTTGATTAATGGTGCCTATTGTTCTGATCTTAGTGAATTGATTCTTGACAATCCACAAATTAAACTTTGGACTCATGGTCATACTCATGCACCGTTTGATTATATGATTGGAGGGACTAGGGTTGTCTGTAATCCTCGAGGATACTGGCAATATGAAGTATTTGAACTGGGATATACATATCAATTATTGGAGGTATAGAAATGAGAGTGATTAATAATGATTTTATTGAAACTATGAAACCCTGTAGAAAGAAACCGATTGTAGTTCATGCAGTACAAATGAGTGAAGATTTTGTTGTAAATACTCTAGAGGGTTTAATGAAAGGTTCTGCGGGTGATTATTTGATTAAAGGTGTGAGGGGTGAATTTTATTCATGTGAGAAAAGTATTTTTGAAGAAACCTATGCATGGATTGGAGAAGAAAATTTTTAATGAAAAAGTTATTGAATGGGTCAGTACTATATTTTTGATTTTGGGTGTAATATTGACAAGTTATAATATTTTTCCTGCCAATATCTGGGTTGCTTTTTTAGGTAATACTGGTTGGATAATTATTGGTATAATATGGAAAAAGGCTAGTCTTGTTATTGTAAGTATCTTTTTAGGTGTGATATACTTATCGGGGTTGTTTAATTATTATGTATTATGAATGCAAAAATATATAAACTTAAAGAAAAACCATATACCTTTAAGTTATCTCTTTTTACAGATAAAGAAATAGAATTAACTTTAAAAGCAGTTAATATGTTTTCATCTATTAAGGGTAAAGTAACGAAACGAAGTCTACCTTTTGTAGAACCTTTACATGTTATTAATTGTCTCAATATGGCGAGAATAAATTTTGCTTTCTTCTCTGTTGAAGAACAAGATATGTGCAAAAAAATTTTAGAAACTGTAGAGCGGACATGAATATATTTTATTTAAGTAAAGATCATGAAGAATGTGCTAGAATGCATCTAGATAAACATGTAGTGAAGATGATTTTAGAATATGCACAACTGCTATCTACTGCTCATCGTGTTTTAGATGGGCAACAAATAATTGAAGAAAGAAATAATAGAAAAGTCAAGATATGGAAATTAGAAGATCAGCTATTAGATTCTTCTTTATACAAAGCTACACATATTAATCATCCATCTGCTATATGGGTAAGGCAATCAGTGAACAATTATAATTGGTTAATAGATTTGTTGTGTGCAGTATGTAAAGAATATACTTTTCGCTATGAAAAGATTCATAAAGTAGAGAGATCTGGATTATTGAATACTCTTACAATTAATATTCCGAGAAATATTTCTGATAAAGAATTTATTGAGCCTCCACCTGCGATGCCTGATAAATATAAAGTATATGGTAATTCTATTGCATCATATAGAAATTATTATATAGGTGCCAAGAATGGGTTTGCGAAATGGAAGAATCGTTCAAAGCCTATTTGGTTTAATCAACTAACTACAATATAATTATGCCACTTTACGATTACAGATGCAGTACATGTGATAATTCTTTTACACGTATTAGTAATATTTCTACTCGGGATGATCCTGAGAATGAATCTTGTGAGAAATGTGAACAAAAGACAATCAAGAGACAGATTGGAGCTCCTGCTTTAGGCGATTCAGTTCGTTTAGGGTTAAGAACTCATGATGATGGATTTAGGGAGGTATTATCAAAAATAGCTGAAAAAGTTCCAAAGAGTAATATGCGAGATAAACTATCACGATGATTTCTCTTTCCACCCTTTGCAGTTAAACAACATAAGGATAGGCTGATTCAGCCTATCCTTTTTTACTTTCGAGGGCTGTAATGACAAAAAGAGCAGAGAAACTAGAAAAAAAACCAAGATTAACATTAGCTCACAATAGATTAACAGTAACAATTGATAGTTTAAAAATTATCAATCCTCTTACTACAAATCAAAAGAAATTTTTTGAGTATTATAAAAATCAAGAAAAAGCTATAATGTTACATGGAGTAGCGGGAACAGGAAAAACATATATAGCGTTATATAAAGCCCTTGAAGAAGTACTAGATAAAGGTAACTCATTTAAAAAAGTAATTATTGTTAGATCTGCAGTACAGGCGAGAGAGATAGGTCATTTACCCGGTGATGAATCAGAAAAAGTTGAGGTATACAAAAGACCATATATAGATATATGTACTGATTTATTCAATCGCAAAGATGCATTCCAACGATTACAAGAACAAAATATAGCAGAATTTATTATTACTTCTTTTATTAGAGGAGTTACATTAGATAATAGTATTATTATTGTTGATGAAGCACAAAATCTAAACGATTCTGAATTTAATACAATCATGACTCGTGTAGGTAAAAATTCTAAAATAATTTTTTGTGGAGACTTTAGACAGACAGATCTTTGTAAGAAAAGTGATCTTTCAGGTTTGAAGAAATTCTTAGCTATAGCTAAATTAATATCTTCATTTAAGATGATAGAGTTTTCTGTTGATGAAATAGTTAGATCTGATTTAGTGAAAGAATATATATTAGCTAGATTACAATATGAGGAAAAACAAACTTAATTATGCAACATTTTAATCATGTAAATAACTTGAATCTGCCGTTATTGAATCAAATTAATACGGATACAGGTAGATTTTATGAAACGATAGAGGGAGAAAAATTTCCCTCTATCACTACAGTATTAAGTCTTTATAATCAAAAGTACATCACTGAATGGAAGTCTAGAGTGGGTGAAGAATATGCTAATAAGATAGCATCACAGGCAGCTAAAAGAGGAACTATATTACATGAAAATGTAGAACATTATTTAAGTAATCGCACTGTACCATTTGTATCATTTAGACAACAAGAATTATTTAACAGTATACAGCCATTGTTAGATGATATAAATAATATACATTGTTTAGAGCAACGTTTATTTTCTAGACATTTAAAAGTTGCGGGTACTGTTGACTGTATTGCAGAACATGAGAATAGATTAAGTGTAATCGATTTTAAAACATCGTCAAAAACTAAAGAAAAATCTAATATAGAAAACTATTTCATGCAATGTTCTGCATATGCTATTATGTATGAAGAAATGACTGGAATACCTATACAGAAAATTGTTATCATTATAGCGGTTGAAGATGATATTCCACAGATCTTTATTGAGAAACGTGATAATTTTGTAAAAAGTTTATTATATTATCGAAATCTTTATAGAGAAGAGAAAAATGTTTGAATGGTTTTTGTTAAATAACATATCCTATTTAGTTCATATATTGTTTATAATAGGATTAGTTGGATCTATAATAATTAAATTTGTAAAAAGATTTTCTTATATTGCAAAATTTGCAGCACCATTATTTTACATTTTATTTCTTGCTGGAGTATATCTAGAGGGAAATTTAAATGGTACTTCCAATTATCTTAAAGCAGTAGCCGCTTTCAACGAAAAGATAAAGGAAGCAGAGGGAAAATCAAAGGAAGTTAATGAAAGAATAAAAACAGTATATGTTGATAGAGTACAAATTATTAAAGAAAAAGGTAAAGATAATGTTAAATATATTGAGAAGGTTGTTACTAAATATGATAACATGTGTACTTTGTCTAATGCTGCTATCGGGGTGCATAACAGCGCCAGTCAAAATGAAGTGGCCCGAAGTACCACAGGAACTGATGAAGGTGCCTCCGATGTTAAAATCAGTGAACTCCTCAAAACAATCAACGACAACTACTCCATCTATTACCAAACCAGAGAACAAGTAATTGCTTGGCAAACCTGGTATAACGAACAAAAGAAAATTTTTGAAAGTGTGAAATAATGGATATATTTTTCATTCAACTTTTTTTTATATGTTTAATGGAAGATAAAAAATCTTGTAATTTTTATATGTCTAAGATAAAAACAAACCAGGAAATAGAATGTGTAATTCAATTGAAGGAAAATCACAAAATGTTGGAAAGTATGGGGGCTAAATTTATAAAAGGAACTTGTATTGGACCCATTGAAATGGCAGAAATATGATTTTTAATAACTTTGTATTTGCGAGGATCGTAACATGAGATATAAAATTCTATTATTATTAAGTTTTATTTTTCTTAGTGGATGTTCAGTAGTTCAACCAATTGTAGATAGATTTACTATTGCACCATTTGATGCAAATGAATACGCATTAGTAAATAGTTTAAGAACAACCGCTATTCAAGCAAAACCAAATTGTAATACGGAAAAAGATCCATTAATGATCATCTATAATTATGTGGATTCTCTCTATAATACCTCATTACTTTTAAAAAATTATAGCCAACATATTCCTAAAAATGATCAAACTATAAAACCTGTAAATTTAGTATTTAAAATGTCAACAGATTTGAGAGATAGATATTTAAAGGAACAAAAAGTTAGTAAAACTTATTGTGAATTAAAAATTCAATCAATCATTGATGCATCTGAATCAATTCAAAAAGCAATAGGGAAGAGACCACGACCATGACTATACAACAATTAGCAGAACAAGCAGCACAAATAGTTAAAGAATACGAAGCAGGTAATATTTCTGCAGATGAATATAAAGAATTAGTTGCTAATATGAAATTATTAGAAACTATTAATGAACAAACTTCAGATCTTGAAGATAATATTCACTATAGAAATGTTATTCTAACTGCAATAAATATTGCAACTGCTTTAGCATAAGGTACAATCATGGCTGAATTTACATTTGAATTTACAAAACAAAAATTAGCACAATGTATTCCAGGTAATCCATATGTACAAAATTGGTTTGATGCTCTCAATCAATTGTTACCGGAATATGAAATTAATACTCCACATAGAGTAGCAGCTTTTGTTGCTCAATGTGCTCATGAAAGTGCTAATTTTAAATTTCTTAAAGAAAATCTTAATTATAGAGCAGAAACATTAACAAGACTTTGGCCTCGTTTATTTCCACCGGATGTTGCAAGAGATTATGCATCAAGACCCAATAAACAAGAAGCTATAGCAAATCGTGCATATGCTGATAGAATGGGTAATGGAGATGAAGCAAGTGGAGATGGTTATCGTTTTTGTGGGCGGGGATTGATTCAATTAACTGGCAAAAGCAATTACTCATGGTTTGCTGCCTCTTTAGGAATTTCTGTTGAAGAGGCAGCAGAATATTTACAAACATTTGAGGGTGCTGCACAATCCGCTTGCTGGTTCTGGGAAACAAATAATCTAAATCAATGGGCAGATGCAGGTGATATTCTTACTCTAACAAAACGAATTAATGGTGGAACTATTGGTTTAGATGATAGAATTAAACATTATAAACATGCTTTACATGTCTTTGATTCAAATGCTGAACATACAAGTACAGCAACAGAAACTGTTCTTGAAACTGTACAATTAGGTTCTTCTGGTCCAACAGTTCAAAAATTACAACAAGCATTGGGCATTGATGCAGATGGTAGTTTTGGACGTGGTACACAGAAAGCGTTAATTAACTGGCAACTTGCAAATGGATTAACTGCGGATGGTATTGCGGGACCCGTTACATTACAAAAATTATTCGCTAAAACTGATACATAAAAGGATAGTATCGTGAATAATATAAACCAGAGTAATGATGATGATCGTGCAGACGTAGAAGTCTCAAGCCCATGGTTTAAAATGAAACTTGAAGATATAGATTGGAAAACAATCATTGTTGTTGCTATGATTTTATCAACTATTGTTTATTTAGTAAAAGGTTAATATGATAAAATTAATAATAATTTATGCTTTGGTATCACTGTTGCTATCAGGCTGTGAAGAAAGATATAGATATCCTTGTCAAGACCCCAATAATTGGGAAACTAAAGAATGTAAAAAACCATTTTGCAGTGGAAATGGAACTTGTCCAGAAGATATTTCTCATTATTTAAAGGATACGGATAAGGAAAAACAAAAACAGCAGCTCCAACAACAGCAACAGCAACCTCAAAAAAATGTTAAAGGAGGGTGTAAATGATTAAAACTTTATTAGGTGAAAAATATACAACTGAAGAACTAAATGCTCGTTTAAAATTCTTTATTGGTATCATATTGGGTCTCACACTTTTTGGTATTGTATTCGTTGTTTTATATAGTTTAATCTTTGTTACACAACCAATGAATGGAATGAGTCCCGTAGATAATAAATTTTTTGAATTAATTATTCCAATTGCAACATTCTTAACTGGTACCCTGTCAGGTATTATGTTAGCGGGTGATGATAAAGATTTAAGAGCAAAGGCAATGGATGCAGCAACAAAACCACCACCATCAGCACCCACTCCTGCTCCTATTAAACCTTCAATACCAATGGCACCTATCAGTCCAATTGGAGTAAGTACACCATCTAATCCTCTTTCAACACCTGCAACTGCTGCTGCAACTGCTGCAGTTGTTGCTGCAGCACCAATAGTTGCTTCCGTTATGGATTCTACTTCACAGAGTGCTCCTGTGTTAACAGGGTTTGGTGGAAAACCAGCACCCGTTCAACCTCCACAACCAGAAATATAGGAGAAAGTTATTATGCATAGAATTATTTCTTTATTAGTTATTGCTTTATTATCATTTAATGTATATGGAGGTGAAGATAAAACTCCAAAAAAGCCTGAGACTAAAAAAGTATGTGTCGATGAAAGACAAAAAAATGGACAAGTAAAACAAGTTTGTAAAACAATAAAAACACATAAAAAACTTGAAGGAACTGCTATTCCAGGTAAAAAATAAAGTTTATTAATTCATTGACAATTTATAACAGATTTATTATAATAAATAAAAAGCTAGGTTCAGTACTGTGGGAAGTGCAGATCGACAAGACTAGGACAAGGTTCGAATCCAAAATCTAGCTTATTGCTGTATGAAGCAAAGAGAAAAGTGTTTTGGACGCGGGTTCGATTCCCGCCCGGTCCACCAGAAAGAATTCTTCACCCTGTATAGAGACAGACAAGTGCTATAGACTATACTAAAGAGTTCTTTCTAATGGGCCGGACCTGGTTTCGACAGGGCAAAGAGTATTGGAGTGGACAGCACGATAGGCGACTGCCGTAAGCAGAGCAAAATTAATAGAAGCAAACGATGCATTCTATACTGAAGAATACGCTCTAGCAGCTTAATTCTTCTGGGTTTTGCTAGTTGAACCTGGAAACAGAATCAACTAGCATTTTATTAAGGAATAAATATTATGAGAATAGGTTTCACCTGTGGCACTTTTGACCTTTTTCACTCGGGTCATGTAACTATGTTACGTGAGGCAAAGATGGTATGTGATCATCTAATTGTTGGAATACAAACAGATCCAACAATAGATAGACCTGATAAGAATTCACCCGTTCAATCTATTATTGAACGTCAAATTCAAGTCAGCTCATGTAAATATGTAGATGAGATTATAGTTTATACAACAGAAAATGAACTTTTTACTATCTTGAAAACTTTACCTATTGATGTAAGAATTGTTGGTGAGGAATATAGAGATAAAGATTTTACAGGAAAAGATTTAATTACTGTTCACTATAACAAAAGAGCTCACTCATATAGTTCAACCGATTTAAGAACCCGAGTGTATTGTAAAGAAAAGGAAAAACGCGATAAAAGCGTTATTAAAATGGAAAATTAATATGCCAAGTGTATATTTAACAGCTAAATTGGCTGCTGCTGCAGGTGGTCTTCTAGGTGGATTAACCATGATGACTTTTATTAAACCTAAAACAATTCTTGATGCAACTATACGTGGTGGAATTTCAACTGGTTCAGGTATTATCTTTTCAACCCCCTTACTACAGATAATGGAACTATCTATTGATTGGGAATACCAATTATTCTTTGGATTTATTATCGGGTTCTTATCTTGGAGTATTCTTTCTCTAGTAGCTAATGTTTTTATTAAAGCAGAAAAAAATAATGAAGATATTATAGAATTGGCTAAAAAAGTTAAAAAATAATTTTTTGTTATGTGTTTGTCTATTTGATAAAGGAATAGTCTATGTATAAATTTACTAGATTTTTACTAATATTCTTCTTCAGTGTTATATTTGTGATTTCGTTTGATAATTATATTGATTATAAGTTTAAAGTTCTTACATCTAAATCTCAAGAAACTGGTATCACTATGAAAGAACGTGAGCGGCAATTACTTTGTTTGACAAAGAATATCTATTATGAGGCGGGGAATGAATCTTTTGAAGGAAAAGTTGCAGTTGCTCAAGTTACATTAAATAGAGCAGAATCAGAAAATTTCCCTAATGATATTTGTAAAGTAGTTTATCAAAAAAATTCTGTTCTATGTCAATTTTCATGGTGGTGTGAAACTAATACTAAAATTAGACCTATTCATGCAGGAACTTATAAAGAATCCGAAGCTGTAGCTAAAAAAGTATTACTTGAAGGATTTCGTCTAGAAAGTCTCAATGAGGCATTATTCTATCATGCCGATTATGTCAATCCAAAATGGAAGAAACAAAGAATTACTAAAATCGGTAGACATATCTTTTATAAAGGATAAACGCATGAATTATTATGTTCTTTGCAATGCAAAGAAATATCTTGATGAGTATGTTAACACTAAACTAAAACCTAATACAGCAGAAACAATTAGTTGGTTTGGTCTACTTCTTCTTATAACAGCACCAATTCCTTCCTTTCTAGCAGTAATCAATGGATTAACCGACAAATTACCATCTATTGATATTGTACTTATAATTTGGTTCACTTTATTATTATTCTTTTTGCGTTCAATCATATTGAAAGATTTTGTAAGTATTGTTACAATAGGGTTAGGATTTATGATTAATGCTACTATAATGGCTTTTATTTTATTCAATTAAAAAAATATGGATACTATCAATTTAGAAGAAAAATTTAAAACTCCAAACGATTTCTCTTTACATATAGAAGAAAAAGTTAATAAAGGTGAGCTCTCTTATATGGAAGCAATAATTGAATATTGCGAAGATGCTGATTTTGATATAGAATCAGTAAAACCTTTGATCAATACATCTTTACGGGAGAAGATAAGAAATGAAGCAATTGAGAAGAATCTATTACGTAAAATGGGTAGATTAGCTTTATGACAACAATGGAACCTTTTCAAGCATGGAAATGTTACCTAGCACTTAAATTACACTTTACAACAGTAGATTATGATATCGTAAAAAATAAAGGTAGAGTTAAAGCAACTAAAGATTCTTTTGAAAAACGTAAAGATACATATATTTTTAAAAAGTTAACTAAATTATATAAAGATGAAGAAATTATCAATTTCCTTGTTTCTAATTTTATATCTGGAGATCGTTGGGGTGGAGTATTTGATTCCCAATCTAAAGAACGATATATATTTTGGAAAACCAAAATAGATTCTCTTTCATATATCTTTAAAAAAGATATAGAGCATATTATTGAAGGATTAAATCTAAATACATTTGATGAAAGTAAAATTTTTCAAGTTACTTGTTTAGAACATCCATATATAATTAGAGAATATATGGCAAATAATGTTACATTAGAAACTTTAGTCATATTAGATAAAATATTTAATTTTTGTGAAAAATTTGATAAAGATATTAAAGAAAAGATTATTTGGTCAGATATCTCAATATTGATTAGAAAGTATAAACCATTTTTAAAAATAAATAGAGAAAAATACAATGGAATCATTAGAGGATACTACTGATCTACTTACAGAGAAGATTGTTGTAATAGAAAAAAATATTGAATCTGCAGGTAGAAATATTATAGAATTACAAGATACACTCTTATCTTTATCTGCTGAATTAAAAGAAACACAAAAATTTCTTATTAAATTAGCACAAAACCAAGCAATAATTTCTACACAGGTAGCACAATGGCCTTATGTTGCAGTTCCTACACAAAAGAAACAACCTAAAAACAGAAAAAATGATCAATCAGAGTAAAGGAGGATATATTTTATAATGAGTCATACTAAATCATATGCACAAGATTGGGATAAAGAAAAGAAGATTAAAAATCCCAAAAAGAGCAAGCGTTTTATTGACAAATATAGAAAAGCCATTTATAATGGTGATTCAAATGCTTTTGATGAATATCTAGAGCATGAAGTTGTACAAAATAAAACAAAACTACGTTAATACAGCGTTATACATCTAAATACGATTTTAAATAAGGAGAATATTATGGCTTTTACATCTCTATCTGAACTTAAGAAGGCTCGTGGTGGTTTTGAAAATCTAATGAAGGAAGTAGAAAAGATCTCAAAACCAGAAGGTGGTAAATCAGAAGATAATCGCTTTTGGCAACCTGTAGTAGATAAAGTGGGTAATGGTTATGCAGTAATTCGTTTTCTTCCTCCCTCTAAAGGTGAAGATATCCCCTGGGTTCGTATCTGGTCTCATGGATTTCAAGGTCCTACAGGCAAATGGTATATCGAAAATTCTCTAACTACTCTTGGAAAAAATGATCCTGTTAGCGAATATAATACCGAACTTTGGAACTCAGGTAAAGAATCTGATAAAGAAATTGCACGTAAACAAAAACGCAAACTAACATATATTGCTAATATTCTAATCGTTAAAGATCCAGCAAATCCCGATAATGAAGGACAAGTTAAACTCTTCAAATTCGGTAAAAAGATCTTTGATAAGATTAAAGATATTACAGATCCACAATTTGAAGATGAAGATCCTATTAATCCTTTCGATTTTTGGAAGGGGGCTAACTTTAAACTAAAGATTCGTAAAGTTGAAGGTTATCGTAATTATGATAAATCAGAATTCGATTCTTCATCCGAAATTGCTGATTCAGATGAAGAAATTTCAAATATTTGGGAAAAACAATATTCTTTACAAGAGTTTTTAGAAGATAAGAATTTTAAATCATATGATGAGTTAAAGAAGAAACTTAATATGGTATTGGCAGGTGGTGCAATTCCAGCGAAAAGTGCTGCTGAAGAGGATCTTGATGATATGGTCACAGAAACTGTATCTAAACCTCAAGTAGCTAAAAAACAAGTTAAACGTGAAGAAATCGATATCGATGATGATGAAGATTCAATGAGTTATTTCGCTAAACTAGCAAACGAGGAATAATAAGGAACAAAAATGTTATTAAAGAAGTATTGTTCTTTACTACTTTTAACTCTTTTTTCTTTTAATATATTTGCAGCTGAAAAAATTAAAGATATTCCCGTAACAGTTGCAGAAGGAAGAGAAGAGGCGAAAAAAGGAGAACAGAAAAAGAAACAAGAACTAAAAGATTCTAAAAAGTATGTAAAGAAGTAAAAGAAAAGGGGACTAAGTCCCCTTTTCTAATATGATGAGATTTTATCTATATATTTTGAAAATGATGACTCTGTTCTAACTTGTGCTTTTATAGGAATAATACTTTGTGTATTATTGGTCATATTGTTATTATTAATAATTGGTTGTACTGTTGTAGATGATTGTAATGATCTTAATAGATCAGTATTATCTATTGAGGCATTATTTAGTTCAGTACTTAAACTAGGTATATCTACTCCAGGTTTACCCGCATAAAATCTTTCGGTTGCATTGTTAGTCATTTCATATATAGATTTTTCTATATTTGTTTGTGGTTGTATTTGATCTTGAGCTGCAGCCGCAAAAGGTAATATTGTAGCACCAGCTGCAGTTCCTCCAGCAATTACAGGTGAGAGTATTCTTTTTGGAAATGAAAAAATATCCGCAGATTTTGGTATTATTTTTTCACTACCTGCTTTGGGTACAAGATTCGTTAAAGAAGTAATTCCTTTTTTTATCATCTCTTTACCAAAAGTACCAGCTGCAAGAACTCCTCTACCCATTGCTCCTACTGTTCCTAAACCTGGTAATATAAGAGAACCATATTTTATTGTATTTAGAACATTTCTTTCTCTTTCTGTAATTTCTCTAATTGGTTGATTGGGTTTTCTTTGTCGTGGTTTGGCAGAAAAATATGGCTTATCTTCTATTTCTGGAACTTCAGGAGTAGTAACTTTTGGTGTTATAGTTTCAGGATAAGGTCCTATTTCTGGAACTTGTGGAGTAGTAACTTCAGGAGTAGTAACTTTTGGTGTTATAGTTTCAGGATAAAGTCCTATTTCTGGAACTTGTTGAGTAGTAACTTCAGGAGTAGTAACTTTTGGTGTTATAGTTTCAGGATAAGGTCCTATTTCTGGAACTTGTGGTGTAGTAACTTTTGGTGTTATAGTTTCAGGATAAGGTCCTATTTCTGGAACTTGTGGAGTAGTAACTTCTGGTAAAACTCCTGGTAAAACTCCTGGTAAAACTCCTGGTAAAACTCCTGGTAAAACTCCTGGTAAAACTCCTGGTAAAACTCCTGGTAAAACTCCTGGAATTGTATTAGGAATTCTTTGTTGTTGTCTTTGTTGTTGTCTTTGTTGTTGTCTTTGTTGTTGTCTTTGTTGTTGTCTGCGAGAACCACGAGGAGTTCTTCTAAAGTCAAAATCGTTACACGAGCAATAATCCTTAATACAACAATCTTTGAGTAAATCTTCTATTCTATATAAATAATCTTCGATATTTTTAAAGCTCTTATTAGTTTTTTGTTGTAAATAAAAAGAATCGGAAGAAACACGTAACAAAGAGTTTAAAGAAGTTTCTAAAGGTGAAAACATAAGTTTTCTACCTTCTTCTATTTTTGTTTCAGAATCTTTCTTTTGTTTATCTTGCAAAGCACCAGATTTGAAAGAAACTTTTCCTGTTAATGCATCTAAAACACCTAATCCAATTTCTTTCATCACACCAACAATTTTATTAGAAGTTCCAAATGTAGGTTCATTAGAAGCAACTTTAATATTTGTTTTTGGCAATAATGTAGCGCCAATTTTATCGGTATTAAAACTTTTAGCGGAATCATCAAAGAGAGGTTCTAATGTACCTTTTCCTTTAGGTAAACCATAATTAGGTTTTAAAAGTGCGGGAATTTCTTTTTTCATTTCTTAATCTTTTGAAATATAAAAATCTGATACATTATACTTCCTTATTTAGTGGATTTTAACTTTTCATTTTCCTCACGTATATATGCAATAAGCAATGCAACATAGATATCACGTTCCCACGGTATCATATTATCTAATTCTTTTAAACTATACTTATGATGTTGCATCAATCCAAAATTTGTTTTATAGTATTCCTCTAGCGTGTGGTTCGCTAGAGTTAGACGAAAAAATTTTGCAAACCCTCCAAAACAGTATAGTTGTGTGTATTACATTTAGAACAAACAACATCTATTTCTTGTTTCAATTTTGGCATAGTTTCAAAAAATTCTTCAACTTTTTCAAATTGCTCTTTAGTCATACTATATATAAATTCTTCTAATTCCTTTTTATTATCATGTGTAATTTCATAATAATCTTCTTTGGTGTAAATAGATTTTACACATGATATAATTAGATCAAAAATTTTACTCTGATCATTTGTTATGAATATATTCATAGTATCATCAAATTTAGGATAACGCATCTCTAAACCTATATCAGAGGTAATTGAGATTTTAGTGGTATGATTCTTATCTTTTACTATATTCAATTTCGTAATATCCATCGCATAATCAATTTTATTACCACAGTCGCAATTGATAATTAATTCCACTATCTCACCTAAAGATTTAGCTCGTATATTAAGAAATAAGTATTCTAAATCTACACTCGGCAATTCAGAAATTTTTAACTTATTAAATGTACATACATCTACTATCTCACTTATAATTCTTATGGAATCTGAATCCTCAGAGTCTTTTAAAATAAGTAAAGTTTTATGCTCCTTGACTAAAAATGGTCTATATAATACTTTTTTACTCGTTGAAGGTAATGTTAATTCAAATGTTGGAACATCCAATTTCGGTAATGACATAATATCTCCATATTAATAAGTTTTTTATTTTGATTTAGCTACTCCAGTTACAGCACCAGCGGGAGTTTCAGCAAATGTTCTGTTGGTGGGTTGGTTAAATTCCATTGGTTGATCTTGTTCTACTTTAAAACTTGCTAGACTTTGTCTAGGACCTAAAATTGACGGTGTTTCACCATAAGTATTATTGATATAACTTGAATTCCAATATCTATAAGCAAATGTTACTGTAAGCCTATGGAATCCCTGCAGTGAATTGTTTATCTCTTGTTGTGCAATTGCTACAGGAAAAGCATCTATTAGAGTCATTTTATAAACACCAACTTCCTGTTCATCCAATTGAATTAGTTCAATAGGTTTAGCATAATCATTAAAATAACCAACTTCAAAAGAGCCCGGCTTTATTACAGATGATAACCATATCTCAAATAATGCACGAATATTCATATCTCTATCAACAAAAAATGTTAAAGGTATATTACCACCATATTCTACACTTGTTCCTCGTTGATATATAGGTCCTTGAATTTTAGTTTGTCTTGTACTAACAGCAATAGGTGCTAATGCTGTACTCTCACAAAATAAAGATGAAAGTTTGATAATATCATCCCATCCAGGTATATTTAAAGATGGTAAAATTACCTCAAATCTATTAGAACGAGATAAACCTCTAGTACGTATTTCTGATCTGAAATTATCTATCGTGAAATTAGCCATTTAAACTTTACCTAAAGAATCTTTCCAAACTTTATTCTTAGATGCTTTCATGAAACTTTCTGTTGGTAATAAAGCAGCATGCATCCAACTTTCATAGGGAATCTCTAAAAATCTACTCTTTACATGCGAACTCAAGTACTTTTTTATACAAGGTGCAAAATATTTATTCATCTCATTTGAATTTAAAACTCCAAATGTATAAGCCAATTTTTTCTTCTCTAGATCTGTGGACATCTCAATATTCGTCAATACTCCCATCAATTTAAACCGTATTACTGGTGGAAGATAATGTAAATTATATCCAATAAAACCCTGGGAAGTTTTTCTATATGGATATACTAATGGAACAGTATCATAATAGGGTAAAGAATCTTTGAATTTAGGATCATAAAAGTAAAGATATAATCTTCCGGGTCGTAAAGTTTTTGTTAAATAATCTTCCTGGCGCATTAAACTTTGTATAGATAGAGATCTTGCTGCTGAAAGATTATTTATCTGAGTTCTAAACCATTTAATTGAATTATCAACTTGTTCTGGCTTAATTCTTAAATCATCAAATGGATTTTTTTCCATTATACGTTTAATTCCTTTTCTGTTAGAACTAAAAATTTATACCCTCGTTTATGACAAAAATCTTCAGCTGCTTTCCATTTCGCTTGATTTATACCATAAGTATAAACCTCTTCAATAAATTTTTTTGTTATTCTTTGTGGTTTCTTTGGTTCTTCTGTAAATTTTTTAGGCTTAACTTCAATTAGATATTTTTTTATATTACCTTGTTTATCTTCTATCTTAATATAGAAATCTACAAAATATCTATGAACTTTATTATCAACAGGAGATATATATGGTATTACAGCTATTTCTGAACCCCATTCTCTAACTGCTTTGGTATTATCACACCAATTCATTAATTTAAGTTCCCACGAGCTTCTATAAATAATATTGGTTATATCACCACGATATTTCTGTGGATTTTTAATCTTATATTTACCTCTATATGTTTCTTTTGTATACATTTACAATATAAATATTTAATCATCAATCATTATTTATTACTCTTATGGCAATACTAGACAAATATAAAACCTCCGATTACTTAGGCAAATATGCTGATATAGAAAATAGAAATCCAACAGAGATTTCTACTGGTTCTAAAGGGGTTTATAATATAGATCAATATGTATATCCAGAAGATCTTTCTACAAAACCAGATCTACAACATTATGTCGCTTTTTATATTAATGTAAGAGAAAAAACAAAATTTGCACCTGAGCAAAAAGTAGATGTTGATGTTAATGCCGGTAAAAATATTGTCGATCCTACAGATCAAACACAAGCCGCTGCCATAGGAGGAGGATTGTCTGTCGGATTAGCTGCAGCATCAGCAACAAGTAGAGCATTAGGGGGAGTTGATGTAGCCAAAATAGCATCTGCATTAAAAAATGCAGGTTCTATTAGAAGTAGAGCAGGAATTTTAGCAGCAGCAGGATTACCCGCTCTTGTGGGTGGAGCAGCTGGTGCAGCAACATATTATGCTATTAATAAAATTACAAATATGGGAACAATTGTCAAGATTGACACTCCAAGAAGAATACAAGATGCTATTCTTTTACATGTAGAAAAGCCACCATCTGTTAAGTATTCTATGAAATATACTGATTTAGATTTAGGTATATTGGCTGGATTAGCAGGTGGTTCTTCAGCAATTGAAACACAATTTAGTACTAGAGCAACAGAGGCGGGTATAGGAGCAGGTCTTGCTCTAGCTAGTTTACCTAAAGCTGCCATTGCAGCTAAAATTTTAGGACAAGCTAGTCCTATGCAATTAATTGGTTCAGCCGCAAAAATAGCAACTAATCCATTCACTGCAGTTACTTTTGAAACAATTACTCCAAGAACTTTTAATTTTTCTTATACATTTTTGCCTAGATCTGAAAAAGAAGTTACTCAAGTAAAGAATATAATAGATTTATTTAAATTCCATATGCATCCAGAATTATCTTCGGGTTCAATGTTTTACATTTATCCTTCAGAATTTGATATAGTATATTACTATAAAGGTAAAGAAAATGAATTTGTAAATAAGATCTCTACATGTGCTCTTACTGATATGGATGTTAAATATGGAGGAGAATATTTTTCAACGTTTGTTAATGGTGCACCCGCAGAAATTTCTATGACTTTATCATTCAAGGAATTAGAACTATTGACCAAAGAACGTATCGTGAAGGGATATTAATATGGCGTATTTTAACAGATTTCCTTTAACTCCATATTTTTCAAATAATAATATAGATTATTCTATTGTAACTGATATTACAAGAAGATTAGCAGTTAGAGATGAGATAAAACAATTATATACAGTTTATGATGAATATGATGTCTCTGATGATGAAACACCAGAAATTGTTTCATTTAATTTATATGGAACTACACAATATCATTGGATAATTTTATTACTTAACGATATTATAGATCCTCGTTATGATTGGGTCTTGTCGGAATCTAATTTACGAAAATATGTAGAGGCTAAATATGGTTCTGATGATGCTAATGTCTTTGCTACTCATCATTATAAAATATCAAATGATGATGATACTATAGTGGATCCTACACAGGTAACGAATGTTCCTGTACCCTCAAGTAATTTAAAATTTAGTTCTGATGTAAGCACTTTATTTACCTTTGCTGCTAATGGAAGATCTACAATATTTTTATCAGAACCCGAAAAATCTTTTGTAAACTATTTAAGAACAGAAACAACATCTCCTCTTCCATATCCATTATATCGAGGAGATATTACTCCACATTCTGTAGCTTCACAAATTAGCTCAGCGGATTCACTTGATATGCTCAGGTTTGAAGTTGGATCCACCAGTTTATTAGTTGAAAAGCCCGATCATATTACTTATTATATCATTAAAGATTTGGTTGAAACAGGTAATGCAACTTTAATTAACAATTACTTAATAGAATCAGCAACCCCCGTTAATAATTTATATGCTTCTTATTCCTATGTCTCAGATAGTAATTTATATTATTTTCCAAAAATCGGCACACTTTCAAGTAATTCTTTAAGCCAAGCTATATTATCTGTTTCCGCCAGCTCCAATGTTACAGGATTATATGGGTTTTTACGTGAGTATGTACAAACATATTATTTAAAGGGTGATATAACAGGTTCAACATATTTAAGTGGAAATGTTAATATCGCAAATACTGATGCTAATATTTCGTATCTTTCATTCACAAATAATATGACAGATTCTCATATACATTGGGGAAATTTACAAGCATTACTTACAGATATTAGTACAAATTCAACTATTAGTGGATTTGTATCTCCTATATATGAACAAGGAGAAACTACTCCTTATGCTAATGCTGTAGAGGTTACAAATATGGATTATGAGATAGAACAAAATGAAAAGAAGCGTAGAATTAAAGTATTGAGAAAAGAATATTTACCTTCATTTATAGCAGAGTTTGAGAAAAAAATAAATGGCTGAATTTAACTCTTTAGATTATGCTGGACAGGTTGAGATAGAGGAACTGAGATTAGTTTCTGTTTCCTCTTTAGTTGTTGATCTAGAATCTTATTTAGTTGAAATTAGTATCTATGAAGATATATTCAGTAATTTTCTTCATGGACAAATCTTATTATCAGATTCTTTTAATTTAATATCTAAAGCGCCGTTGATAGGAGAAGAATATTTAATTGTAAAATTTAGAACTCCTTCATTAGATATGGCGATTAGTAAAACATTTAAAGTATATTCTATAACTGATAGAAAAACTGTTAGAGATAATAATACACAATTATATGTATTGCATTTTTGTTCATTAGAAGCTATTGTTGATATTGCAAACCCTCTATATAAGCCCTTTGAAGGTAAAATAACAGATGTTATCGAAAATATTTTTAAGGAGTTTTTAGAATTACCAAGAACATATACATTTACAAATAATTCTCTACAGCCTTCAGCTGAAGGAACTCCATTAAACATATTAAATAATGTATCAAACAAAGTAAAATTTATTAGCCCTGGATGGACTTCAGCTAAATGTATAAATTGGTTAGCGTCTAAAGCAATACCCGAAAAAGGTAAAGCATGCGATTATCTTTTTTGGGAATCTACTCAAGCATTCTATTTTGGAAATATAGAAAAGATTTATTCTGATACCATCGAATCAGGACTAAATAAAGGTGTATATATCTATTATCCTCCCAATGTTGGACCTAGAAATAATGTAATCGATAATTTTTTTGCAGTAGAAGAATTTGAAGTAATAAAAACTGTAGATAATTTGAAAAATTATGATAATGGATATCTAGCAAATCGTCTCTATACATTAGACATTTATAATAAAAAATATGAAGTAACGGATTTTGATTATGTAAATCATTTCTATGACTATGACCATACGAATAGATTGGGGCAACATGTACCATTATTTACATTTGATACAATAAGAAATCCAGCAACATATAATAGGTTTTATCCTGTAAATAAAAAAATGTATACAGGTATGAGTGAGAATGTTGATGAAAGAATTAAAGATATACATGGAAATAGAACATCTAGATTGCATGAACTTAATAATTTTATCATTCAACTTACAGTACCGGGAAGAACAGATCTAGAAGCAGGATCAATGATTACATTCATTTATCCTGATGTTGTTGATCATTCTTCATCTAGTGACGAGTATATTGATAAACGTTATTCAGGTAATTATATAATTACAGCAATTAACCATAAAATAAATTTAAAATCACATAAGATGATTATGGAACTTTCTAAAGATTCACTGGAAATAGAAAATGCTGATCAACAATAAATTTAATTGGTGGATAGGTGTAGTAGAAGATCGAGATGATCCTGAAAAATTAGGTAGAGTTCGTGTACGTATTATTGGAATTCATTCTGATGATAAACAAATTCTTCCTACAGCGCAATTACCTTGGTCTTATATTTTACAATCACCAACCTCTGCCGGTATATCTGGTATAGGAACATCACCTTTAGGATTATTACCAGGATCATGGTGTATAGGATTCTTTCTAGATTCTGATGATATGCAACAACCTATTGTAATGGGTAGTATAGGAGGAATTCCACAACAAAGTGAAAAATGTGCTGAAGAAAATATACAAAAAACACAAAATCCACCCAATGTATTAACAACTGAGGATGGTTCTCCTGTTTTAGATTCACAAGGTAATCCTGTACTTACTTCACCTGAACCAACTGATAACGCAGCTATAAGTAGTACTTTACCTCCATTAACCGAAGAACAAATACAAAAATTAATGGATGCGATTGCAGCTAAAGAATCTAGTTCTATACCAGGAGGTAAACAAAATTACTCCGCTGTAAATCAATATAATTATATCGGTAAATATCAATTTGGTGCTCAGGCTTTAGAAACTTTAGGTTATTTAAAAGCAGGATCATCTAAAACATTCGGCAATAATGCTTTAAATGACCCATCGAATTGGACGGGTAAAGATGGTATAAATTCAAAAGAATCATTCTTTAATTCTCCACAAGTTCAAGAAAGTATAATGTTTCAAAACTTAAAGTTTAATTACGGAGTTTTGAACAACAAGAACGCGATTACAACAAATGATAGCCCTGAAAGAATAGCTGGTTTATTAGCATCAGCACATCTTCTTGGAGCAGGAGGGGCTATTGACTTAGCCAATGGAAAAGACGGACAAGATGGTAATAAAACAAGTGGAAGTTCATATTATAATATGGGTGCTTCTGCTGTTGGACCATATGTTCCACCTGTAGTTTCAAATAGAGCATTAATACCCGCAGATAAAAATCCCTCGGGTATTTTAAATACAAGTGGTTCTTTAATAACTAAAGCATTTTCTGATCCAAATAATCAATATCCCAAATGTGATTATACAAGTAAAACTTTGCCGGATACAAATAAATTAGCAGTTGGAGATACATCAGATACTGCAGTTGAAGAAAAATTAAACTCTATTAATCAAATTCAAACTGCAAAAGGACAAACTTGGGAAGAGCCTCCACCCGCATATGCTGCAGTATATCCGTATAATCAAACATTTGAAACAGAGGCTGGGCATTTAGTAGAATTTGATAGTACTCCTGGACAAGAACGTATTCATCTTTATCATAAAGCAGGAACATATTTAGAAATTGATGTTAATGGAACTATGGTTCGTAAAGTTACAGGTGATAATTATGAACTTGTTGAAAACAATAATTATCTCTATGTTAGAGGTGGTTATACATTAACTATTGAAGGTGCTACACAAGTTTTTATAAAAAATGATGTAGATTTACAAGTATTAGGTAAAACAAATGCGATATTTAAAGATGATGTAAAAATTGATGTTGGCGGAAATATGGATCTAAATGTTCGCGGAGATCTAAAAATTCAAAGTAAATCATTAACTATGAATATCGATAATGAATATGAATCCAATGCAAAAACATTTAAATTAAGTGCCAAATCTAGTTATGAGTTACATTCAGGTAGAACATCTATAGATGGTGGAGCTATTAGACTTAATGATGGTGCAGGATTAATGGGTATTGTTTTTTCTGCTGTTACTGCAGGTATTGCATTATCTGGAGGATGGGAAACTCTTACGGGTGAATTAGGTGAACTCGGTGTAGAAGCTGCCGATATGACAGAAGTTTTGGATGATATAAGTGAAGAAATGACTGTAGAATGGGCGGGATTTGCCGATGGAGCATCAGATTTTTCTTTCGATGGGTTAATAGATAAAGTTGGTACAAATTTAGAATCTACATTTACACAAATGTTAACTCCAAAAAATCTATTAGGAGTTGGCGTTAATTTATTAAATGGTAATTTTAAGGGTGCTTTAGGTTCTGTTATTGGTCCTGCTTTAAATTCTGTAGTAAAAACAGTTGGAGATGAAGCATTCAATTTTTTAAAAGAAAATATATCTCTTGGAGATATTAAACCGTTATTTACTAGTGCAATTGAAGAAGGAACTTTAGATATATCTGGATTTTCAGAAAGTATAGGTGAAGCGTTTGATGAAGATTCTTTATCCGATGAGGTATTAGAAAGATTAGAAGAAGAAGATTTTATTAATAAGATTGATAACATTTATATGTCTGATTGGGAAGAAAGTTTACAAAATCAAGGTATTACTGCAGAAGAAGTAGGAATAGATTTAAAAAATACTAGTTTACGAGATTTATTAAAGAATAACAATATACCTTTAAGTACTTTTACAAATGCATTTAAAAATTTCTTAATGCCAAAACCCGCTACATTGAGAGGTGTTGGAGGATTACCACCTAAAACAGTTAATAGACCAGAAATTTCTAGTTTACCATTTACATTAGATGCAGGTGAACCAGGAGCTATAGCTATACATAATGAACAGATTGCATCAGGAGAAATAATAGAATCTATACCAATAGAGAATGGTGAAGCTGTAGTATCTGAACCATATGAAAATATTATTCTTTGTGATTGTAGTGAATTTGCAAGTTTAAATGAATTACCCGATACTGCAATACTTTCTAGATATTATACTTTGGGTGATCTTTCTTCTAGATCAAAAGTTGTTAAAGAAAAAGTTGTAGCACAAAGAGGGCTTTCTGTTAGTGAGATAGTATGTAATCTCAAACAATTAGCAGTAAATTGTTTAGATAAAATTTTAGATCTTTATCCTGATATGGTTGTAATAGATGCTTTTAGACTAGATACAGCGGAAAGAATATCAACAGATCATGGTGCGGGCATGGCAGCTGATATACAATTTACAAATGCAAATCCTAATGATTATTTTATCATAATACAAAATATAGCAAAAAATGTACCCCATAAACAATTATTACTTGAATATGGAGGAGGTGCAAAATATCCATGGATTCATATTGCATTTGATGTTTCTGGACAAAAAGCACCATTAACTTATGCAACAATTAGAAATCATCAAATTTATGCAAAAGATAAATTTGTGAATTTAGTATAAAGGAGAAACTATGCCAAGTATATGTGTAAATTTATCATCTGAGGGTGCGGGATTACAGGCATATCTAACACCTTTAGAAGCATTAATTGCGAATGCTGTAGAAGATTTTGGACAAAATTGCTCAATTTTATCATCACTTGACTCTTTTTTAGAAGATCTAGGTATTAAATCTACTGTAGAGTCTACATTTAAATATGTTATGAAGGCAGCATCTGATCTTTTTAATGGAATAAATAATATAATTAGTACATTAGTTTCTATATATGACGAGGGATTGGCTTTACTTTTAGATGCTATAGATGAAATGTATAACATCATAAATGATGCTTTTACTACTTTATCAGATATAATTAATTCAGCAGCATCTGCTTTAAAGACAGCATTAAATACATTTACTGGTGCTCTTTGTAAAACTTTAAGTGGTTCTGTTTCTGATATTCCAACAAGTATTATAGAGGGTAATGCAGGAGTACAATTTGCCAATTATATGATAGATCAAGCGGCAATTATGACTACTAATGCAATTATTGGTAATATATTAAGAAATCAAAATGTAAGTAATTTTTTATCTTCAGCAAATGCAGTTAGATCTAGTATTTTAAATATGCGAAGATTGCCTAATGTTTCTGCTTATGTTTGCATTGAATCATGAAAGTAGCTAGATTAGGAGATATTGCTTTTGGTATTTGTTATTGCCATATAGTACCTATAACAGTTAAGGGTACTATTATATCAGCATCAACAGATACTTATGCTAATAGTCGAGGTGTAGCTAGATTAGGTGATATTGTTTTTACATCCTGTGGACATTTTGGTACTATTATAACAGCATCGACAAAAACATATGCTAATAGTAGAGGTATAGCTAGATTAGGAGATGTTACTGCAGGTTGTTTTGTAGGAACAATAATAACAGCATCAAATGATGTAGATGCAGGATAAATATTTACATGGCTACTATAAATAGAAAAGTACGTACATTTACAGATCTAAATCTTACTTTTGATAAACATCCCCTAACCGCAGATGTTTTAACAAGAGTAGATGACGATGCTGTAAAAAATTCTATTAAAAACTTGGTTCTTACTAAAAACTTTGAACGACCTTTTCATCCAGAAATCGGATCACAGGTCACTAATTTATTATTTGAAAATTTTACACCAATTACTGTTGAATTAGTTAAGAAAACTATTATAACCGTTATCTCTACATATGAACCCAGAGCTAGATTAATCGATGTTAGAGTAGCAGAAACTAATGATCCTAACGAGATAGCTATTACTATAGAATTTATGACTATAAATACTACAAGACCTATAACAGTAACAACTTTCTTATATAGAGTTAGATAAGATATGGCAAATAGCTTAAGAGTAACAGAATTAGATTTTGATCAGATCAAAAATAATCTAAAAACATATCTACAAGGTCAATCAACTTTCTCAGATTATGACTTTGAAGGATCTGGACTTTCTATTCTTTTAGATGTCTTAGCATATAATACTCATTACAATGCATTCTATTTAAATATGGCATTAAATGAGTTATTTTTAGACACTGCAGTGAAGAGAGAATCTGTTGTATCTCTCGCCAAAATGCTTAACTATACACCAAGATCTATACGTGCAGCTTCCGCTTTAATAAATCTAACTGTAAATAATGTAGGAGCAGCTCCCACTTCACTTATTATTAATCGTTATACACCATTTACTTCATCTATTAATAATACTACATTTACTTTTTATAATATAGAACCTCAAACAATTGAACCTAATGGAGGTGTGTATTCATTAGAAAATCTTGAGATATTTGAAGGTACTTATATAGTAAATAAATTTACCGTTGGCTCAAATCCTGGTCCTAGCGAAAAATTTGAAATTCCTAATGCAAATGTAGATACAACTACTATTCTTGTAACTGTTCAAGATAATCCTACAAGCACAACTAGAACTATATACAATTTATTCGCCGGAGATATTACACAGGTTACAGAAGATAGCAAAATCTTTTTTCTAGATCAAAATATTAATGGATTATATGAAATATATTTTGGTGATGGCGTTTTAGGAACTAAATTAATTACCGGAAAACAAGTAACTATAGAATATTTGACAACCTCTGGTCCAGATGCTAATGTATCTGATAAGATTACTCAATCTTTTACCTTAGGTGGAGCTATTTATGATGGAACTATTGGTTATACAAATGTTTCTGTTACAACAGCAACAAAATCTACAGATGGACAAAATCCCGAAACAATCGATGAAATTAGATTTAATGCTCCAAAAGCTGCTACAGCACAAAATAGATTAGTTTCAAAATACGATTATGAGTCTTTCTTAGTCAAAAATTATAATTACATTGATGCAGTATCAGTTTGGGGTGGAGAAGATAATGATCCACCAGTTTATGGAAAAGTATATATCTCTATAGTACCTAAACCCTCACAATTCTTAACAACAACAAGAAAAAATAGTATAATAGAAACTATTAGAGAGAAAAGAGCATTAGCTATAACACCAACTTTCATCGATCCAGATATCTTTTATCTTAATATTGTTTCTGCAATTAAATATAATCCAAATATTACAAATGAAGGTTCTTCTGATATCACGACCGCAGTAAATACCTCTATACAGAATTATTTTACACAAAATTTAGGAAATTTTAAACAAGATTTTGCTCTCTCAAAACTATTAGCAGCTATAGATGTCGCAAGAGATTCTATTATAGGAAATATTACAGAGATTACAGTACAGAAGAAATTACAGCCCGCTTTAGGTATTGGAATTTCTAATAAGATAAAACTATCTAATAAGATTGAAGAACATAGTTTTTCCTCTACACAATTTTATTATTCTTATTTAGGTACTATATATGCTGCTAGAATAAAAGATATTCCAGATGAAGCTACAGTTAGTTTATCTGGTACTTATCGTAGATCTGGTGCTATTATTACATGTACATTTGAACAAGAACATGGATTAACTGAAGGTGAAAATATTAGTTTAAATTTCTCCGGTTCTTCTATTGACGGAATTTACTCCATCAATACAGTAGAATCTTTAAGAAAATTCACTGTAATATCTGAACACACAGGTAATGATATTGGAACAGTGTCTATTCAATCAGAAGATAGAGGTAGATTACTTGTTTATAGTGTTTCTGATAATGCAACATTAAATAATAATATTGGATTTATATCATATGAATCAGGGTTAATACAATTAACAAGTTTAACTATAACAGGTTATCCTGCTGATCAGACTACATTAAATTTATATTTTAAATTAACAAAAGATTCACAAGATATTATTGTTGCAAGAAATCAAATTATTGAATTAGATACTGAAACCGCAAATAATACTACAAATAGATTGGCAGGTATTACTTTAAGTACACAGGCAATTCCTAAGTAATGGATACAACTTTAATTAAAAAATTATCACATCAGGTAATTAATCAATTACCTGAATTCTTGCGTGTAGATTTATCTGATCCTACATCAAGTAGTGATTACCAAACTTTTATTGCCTTTCTTCAAGCATATTATGAATTCTTAGAACAAGATGGTGAAGCACAATATGCAATTCAAAATGCTAGAGCATATGCTGATATAGATGATACTATAGATACGTTTGTAGATAAATTTTTACAAGAATTTGCATATGATTTACCCAAAACAATTTTTTCAGATCAAAATCCTGGCGATTATGATACATTGTTTTCTGATATAGATCAAACTGAAAGTAAACGTGCTTTAGCTAAAAAAATTGGTCAAATATATGCAACTAAAGGTTCAGAAGCTGCTATAAGATTATTGTTTAGATTATTATTTGATGATGAGATAACTTTTTATTATCCAAAAGAAGATATGTTAAGAGCTTCTGATGGAAGATGGATTACCAGAAAAACTATTAAAATTTATGCACCAGGTAATAGTGTAGATTTATCTACATATAGTGCAAATTTAATTACTGGATTAACTTCTAGTGCATCTGCTGTTGTGGATTCTGTTTCAAGATTAGGTTATGAAATACCTAATAAAGATGTTTATGAATTAACATTAGAGCAAGATACTATTAATGGTACATTTTCTGGTGGAGAAACGATTAAATTTGAATATGGTAATTTGATTACCGGTAATTTAGATATTACTGGTGAAGCTGTTGTACTAAATGTAATTACTGGTTTTGATATAGTAGATTCAGGTTATGGATATAATGTTGGTACTGCAGTTTCTGTAAGTGGAACAACAGGTAATTCATTTTCTGGTTCTATTGGTGCTATAGGTGATGGGGGTAAAATAAAAAGAATTTCTATATCAAACTTTGGAGCTGATTATTCAACAGCAACTGCATCTATAACTCTTCCAACTACAATACAGGATGGTAAATATTCTTTAGAATCTAATGTAATTACAGCAACTTTAATTGATTCGTCTGGTAATGTAGCAAATCATGGTTTAGCTGCAAATGATACTATTAATGTGACTTTTACATCAAATTTATCTAGTTCATATGATGGATTGTATACTGTAATATCAGCACCATCAACAAAGAGATTTAGATTTGCTTTATCTAATTCAAATGTAATAGTAGGTAATCTTTCGTTAAATAGTATACAGGGTAATATAACACCTATTATTGGTACACTGTGTAATTATGAAGGTTATTATACAGGAAAAGAAGGTCAACTAGATGAAAAAATAAAGGTACAGGATAGTTATTATTATCAAGATTATTCTTATGTAATTCGCACTACTCAATCATCTATATACTGGAAAGATTTAGTTAAAAAGATTTTACATCCCGCAGGTATGGAACTTTTTGGTGAAGTATACGTTGAATTTACTCCCGATGTTACAGAGGCTGCTTATTCTGGAGTAATGAATGTTTATGATTCGATTATATTTTTAATAAAACAAATAACAGAATCTGCTTTTGTTAGAATTCCAACTACAGCATCAACTGTTGTTGAAATTTCGTCATATGCTAGATTATCAAGAGATTTTAGATATAGAATTGGACCATCATATGAAACATTAGAAAGATTTAAATACGATTATGATGATTTAAGAATTTATGATATAGAGTATTTGACAATTGAAGATATAAAAGAAAGTACACCTTCATTAATTCCTCCACCAATTTATATATCGATAGAAGAAGTTTAATTATATAAATATTACAAATAGTTTTGGAGATTTTAGATGGCTGCTATAATTACAAAAGATATGAGGCTTCACAATGCAAGACAATTTGTGGAGGCTGTATCAGAACCCGCAAATACTAAATTATATGTATTTGTAGGAAAACCAGAAGAATGGGCAACTGAAAGTGCACCAGATACTCCTATAGATACTTATCGTTCTCAGGTAGATGTTTGGGATAATATGATCGCTCTTAAGAAAGTTACGGATAGCGATATTACACATGTTATTCCAAGGAATTCTTGGACCTCAGGTACAGTTTATTCACAATATAATGACTCAATTACTGCATCTAATTTATTTGCATCAAATTTTGTTGTTATGAATTCTAGTTATTTTGTTTATAAATGTTTAAATAATGCAAATGCTTCCTTAGCTTCAACAACAGAACCCACAGGTACAGGATTAACAGGTAACAATCTTGTTTATACTGCTGATGGCTATACATGGAAGTATATGTATACAATTGATACAGGTAATGTTCTAAAATTTTCAACACCAACATTTATTCCAGTTTTATCAGATTCTACAGTTACAACAAATGCCGCAAATACTAAAGGTATCTATGCTTATAATATAGTATCTGCCAATGTAGATAATGGATCACTTGCAGATAATACTGTTATAACTATTGTAGGTGATGGTAGTGGAGCAACTGCCAATATTCGTGTTACATCCGGTAATATTTGGAAAGTTAATGTATTAAATCCTGGTTCAGGTTATACTGTTGCCAATATTACTACAGATATTGGTAATGCAGTAATTGAACCAATTATTGCACCAGTAGATGGGCATGGTTATGATGCTATTGATGAAGTCGGTGGTGTATATTCAATGATTAATGTTCGTTTAGAGCAAACTGATACTGATATACCTGCAAATACAAAATTTAGACAAGTTGGAGTAATCAAAGATCCTTATAATTATGGTACAACTACAATTGCAACTGCTTCAACATTAAGAAACTATGGTAATTTACTACTAACATCAGCTGATGCTGAATCAGCTAGTATTCTTCCAGGTGTAGTTTTAAAGGATACTACTACAGGTGCAAATGCAATTGTTGTAAATTATGCGGGTTCAGATGTAATCAATTACATTAGAACAAGAACAGCATCATCTAATATTCAAGCAAATTTTGCTACCATTAAGGATGGAGATACAATTCAGATAAGTGGCACAAGTTTGGGTACAATATCAGCAAATGCTACTGCTACAGTGGCACAAAATTCTGGTGAAATTTTATATGTTGATAATAGAAATGTAATTTCACGTTCTACTGATCAAGTAGAATCGTTATATATTGTTCTAGAATTTTAAAAGAGATATAAATGACAGTTAACTTTAATGTAGAGCCCTATTACGACGATTACGATGAAACTAAGGGGTTTCATCGTGTTTTGTTTAAACCAGGTGTAGCTGTACAAGCAAGAGAATTAACGCAGTTACAAACAATTTTACAGAAACAAATTGAAAGATTTGGTAGACACTTCTTTAAAGAAGGTTCTATGGTCATACCAGGACAACTTTCAATTGATACCAATGTCAATGCTGTAAAACTTGAAGCTACCAGTGTTAATTTACCTTCTGTATTTAGTGAAAAAGGCATTATTGTAACAGGTTCTTCATCTGGTGTTAAAGCTACTGTTCTTAAAGGAATAAATGCAGAGGGTTCTGATTCACCAACTATAATAGTAAAATTTATAAGATCGGGTACAGAATTTCTTACATTTGATGATGGAGAAGAATTAACAATCTCCGGTTCTAGTTCTACATTAACTACAATTTCCTCTGATGCCATAACTAATAGTTCTATAGCATCTATTGATACCGGAGTTTATTATATTGCAAATAACTTTGTACAAGTTCTTGCACAAACTATAGTTTTAGAAAAATATTCTAGTCTTCCTTCATATAGAGTAGGTTTAGCATTATCTGAAAATTTTATTACTGAAGAAGATGATTCTTCATTAGTAGATAATGCTCAAGGTTCTTATAACGAAACTGCTCCAGGAGCACATCGTTATAAGATTAGTTTAACATTAGATAAACTTTCTCTTACATCTACATTAGATCAAGATTTTATAGAATTATCTAGAATTGAGAATGGATTAATTAAAAATTTAGTTAATAGAACAGAATATTCTGTTTTAGAAAAAACACTTGCACGTAGAACATATGATGAATCAGGAAATTATACAGTAAGACCTTTTGCAATTCAAATAAAAGAGCATAGAAATAATAATCGTGGAGTATGGACTTCAGGTAAAGGTAATATTTTAGTTGGCGATAATATTGTTTATAATGGTAATACTTATATTGCTTTTGATGATCCAGGGGCTACATATACAGCAGGTTCCACAGCACCTACACATACTTATGGTTCAGCATCTGATGGATCTATTGAATGGTTATATACAGAAACTCCTACATATAATCAAGGACTTTATAGTGCAGATGCAGGTGGAGATGAAAGTAAATTAGTAGTAGCACTTGAACCCGGTAAAGCATATGTTGAAGGTTATGAAATAGAAAAAATAGCTACTCAATATCTCACGGTTTCAAAAGCAAGATCTTATAATTCAGTTACTAATGATATTGTTCCTACAACTGTAGGTAATTATGTTAGAGTTTCTAATGTATTTGCAAATGCAACTGCAACATTAGGTATTACAGAATTTGGTACTGTAAATCTTTATGATGCATTTACAGTAACTAGAGGTGCAGTGACAGCAAATGTTGTTGGTACAGCAAGAGTTAGAGATTTATATTACGATTCGGGTAATCCTTCTGCAACATCTGGAGTATTTAAATTATCAATATTTGATATAAAAATGAATTCTGGTAAGTCTTTTACTAGAAATGTAAAACAATTAGGTAATGTTGCTACTGGAGTAGCATTTACTGCTGATATAGAACCAGAATTAGTACAACTTTCTGGAACTATTACAGCATCAGCAGCTACTACTGTAACAGGCTCTGGTACAAAATTTACTACAGAATTAGTTGTTGGTGATTGGATATATTTTAACAATCCAACAACCGATAAACGTAAAGTTATATCAATTACAAATGATTATAGTTTAACTGTAGATCTTTCAGTTACTATAACAAATTCTATTCCTTATAGAATTCAGACATCTATTTATGAACCTCAACTACAACCATTAATTTTTGAATTACCTTATGTTTCAATTAAAGAAACAAGTTCACCCTCTTATACAGTAACTAAAGTTGTTGAAGGAACATCATCGGGTAGTGGAGGATTAACTATTACGGGTGATACTTATAATGCATCTGCACTTTCTACAGATTATGTGGTTATTAATAGAGATACTGGTGCAATTGAAAATCCAACTATTGGTACAACTTCAGGTTCTGTTACTCTTTCTGGATTAACAGCTTCAGATAATTTCACTATTATATTGCCTATTGTTAAAACTTTAACAGCAAAAGATAAGACACCAACTATAGGGTCTTTAACTATAACAAATGCTAATACATATCAACAAAATTCTATTTTATTAAATGAAGCAGATGTTTATAGAATTGATAGTGTAAAGATGTCTGGTAATACAATAGATATCACTGATTGGTTTACTTTAGACAATGGGCAACGCTTAACTCATTATGATGTTTCTAGATTGATTAGAAAACCAAGTTATCCTATTCCATCAGGAAATATCACGGTATCATTTAGATATTTTGAACATGGTGCTGGAGATTATTTCTCAGCTAATTCTTATATTAATATTCAAGATATTGATGTTCCAATATTTTATGGTGAAGGATATTCATTAAAACTTACTGATGTTTTAGATTTTAGACCAAGAAAAGCAGACAATAATTTAAACTTTTCAACATCAGGGGGAGCATCTTTAACACAGATTCCAAGAAGAGGGTTTCAAACAAATTTTAGTTATGATTATTATTTAGGTAGAAAAGATAAACTTGCATTAAGTCCAGCAGGTGATTTTTTTGTTGTATCAGGAGCACCCGCAATAACTGCACCTGAGCCAAATGACCCTGATTTAGGGATGACTTTATATAAATTAAGTTTAACCCCATATACAGCATCTACTTCTACACCAGATGTAATTATTACTCCTGTTGATAATAAACGTTATACAATGCGTGATATCGGTACATTGGAAAAACGTTTAAATCAAGTCGAATATTATACTGCTTTAAATTTACTTGAACAAGAAACTAAATCTTTAACTATATTAGATGCAGATGGTTTAAATAGATTTAAAAATGGATTTATTGTAGATAATTTTGAAGGACATGGAGTAGGTGACGTATATTCACCTGATTATAGATGTGCTGTTGATATGCAGAATAATCAGTTACGTCCTCTTTTCTACATGGATAATATTAATTTAGTGGAAAAGAATAATACTGATGTTGCTAGAATATCATCTAAATATCAAGTTACTGGAGATTTAGTAACTTTACGTTATTCTCATACACCATTAATAGAACAACCTTATGCATCACAAACTGAGAATGTTAATCCTTTTTCAGTTGCATATTTTACTGGTAGATTTACATTAACACCATCATCAGATGAATGGTTTGAAACTACAACTACACCAGATTTAATTGTAAATGATGAAGGTAATTTTGATGCAATAAAATCAGTTGTAGATAATTCTTTAGGTACAGTTTGGAATTCTTGGGAAACACAATGGGTTGGTTCTCCACAAGTTGAGACTATTAATCTCGGAACACAACAAATAAATGCTAATGATAATATTTCAACTATTTTACAGCGTGAGACAACACAAATAGGACAATCTAGAACAGGAGTACGCACTTCTGTTGTATCTAAAATAGACACAAGAAGTTTAGGTGATAGAGTAGTTTCTGTAGCAGCAATACCTTATATACGTGCTCGTGATGTTATGTTCTTAACACGAGGTATGAAACCAAATTCTAATATCTATGGTTTCTTTGATAATATACCTGTTTCAACGTATATTACGCCTGCAACAAAAGCAACATTAACTTCTGTATCTGGTACATTTGATTATCAAACAAATGCTGAAACTTATGATACTGCTGCCGCTAGAAATAGAAGAAGAACCAATAATGATTCAGAGCCTGCATTTAATAAAGGTGATGTAGTTTATATTTCTTCAAATTCATATACAATAGAAACATCAAATGGTTCTGCAGTTGTAGCTTTTGTAGAAAATAGTAGTGCTGGTAATATATTACATTTGGTCAATATACAGGGAGAATTAAAAGCTAATAATCCTATTACTGGTTCTATTTCTGGTGCAACTGCAACATTAGTTTCAGATGTAACTGCTGAAACACAGGGCAATCAATTAGTAACAAATATCAATGGTGATATTGCTGGTATATTTAGTATACCAAATTCCGAAGAATTAAGATTCCGTACAGGTACAAGAGATTTTACTCTATCTGATTCTCCTACAAATTCAATAACACGTTCAACGAGAGGCAGAACAACTTATACTGCATCTGGAACATTAGAAACACGACAAGGAACTATTCTTTCAACAAGAGTAGCAGAGATTGCACAGGAATATATTTCAGGGCAACAAACTATAACTCAAACAAATGAGAAAGTATTTTCTAATAGAAACACTACAAATATTATAGAAAATGAACTAATTAGAGAAGTTCCTGTATATGTAGAAGTACCCATATTTGTGGGTATAGAAGAACCGGATGAAGATGGAGGTGATGATGGTGGTGATGATGAACCATTAGCACAAACATTCTTAGTAGATCAACGAGGAGGTTGTTTCTTAACTAAGGTTGATTTATTCTTCTCTAATAAAGATGATGTATTACCGGTAAAACTTGAAGTTAGAGATGTTGTAAATGGCTATCCAGGAAAACGTGTTCTACCTTTTGGAAGAGTATTCAAAACTCCTGAACAAGTTGCTACTTCTGAAGATGGAAGTGTTGCCACTACATTTACTTTTGATAGTCCTATTTACTTACAGAATGGAGTAGAATATTGTATAGTTGTATTAACAGATTCATTTAATTATAGAATGTGGATTTCACAAGTTGGTGAAACAATGGTTGGAACTGATAGAATTATTTCGGCACAACCAGCTTTAGGATCATTATTTAAATCTCAAAATGCATCTACATGGACTGCAGATCAATTACAAGATTTGAAATTTACATTGTATAGAGCAGTGTTTGATACTGCAAATTCTGATGCAACAATATCATTTGTAAATGAAAAAGTTCCTTCAGTAACGTTACAAAGAAATCCATTATTATTTTATAATGGATCTAATGTAATTACAGTCGTCCATACTGATCATGGTTTTGTAGATGGATCATCTGTAACGTTAACAGGATTTAGTACACAAAGTGGAATTCATACAACAGATGTAAACAAATCTCATACTGTAGGTAATGTAGAGGTTAATTCTTATAGTATTACTTTAGCAAATACAGCTACAACTACATCATTTGTAGGTGGAAGCTCTATTAGAGCAACTAATAGTAAAAAATATAGTATAATACAACCAATTATACAATATCAAACTTTCTCTGATACTGTTATTAATTTTACAGGTAAAACAACAAATTCTTCAGATACGACTATGGGTACTGCAGTTTCTCTTGTACCTAATAGAAATAATTATTACACAACAGAAAAAATTATTCTTTCGGATGAGAATCAAAATTCACCATCGGTTGCAGATAAATCATTAGAAATTTCTGCAATATTTTCATCATCAAATGATAGTGTATCGCCAGTTATTGACTTTAATAGAAACTCTGTAATTGTAGTTAAAAATTCCATTAATGATGTAACTGCTTCTAGTATTAATTTTGCACATACTTATAGAAATGTAGTTGATGGAAATACCACGATATCATTTAGTGGAAATACAATTAGTACTACAAATGGTATTACAGCAAACTTATTAGGAACTATTGATTCGGGTAAATCGGTTGTAATTACGGGTGCTGGTAATCCTTCAAATAATGTTGAAGTTATAATATCATCAGTTGTTAATGAAAATGGTTCTGCCAATATTACAACATATTCTTCATTTGTTACAGAGGGAACAGGTAATTCTATTACTTTAGTAGTAAAAGATAATTTTGTTGATGAAAGAGCACCAAAGAATGGTAGTGCAGCTGCAAAGTATGTAACTAGACAACTAAATTTAAAAAATCCTTCAAAATTCTTAAAAGTTATGTTCTCAGCATCAGTTCCTTCGCAAGGTGATATTGATGTTTATTATCGTTCTGGTACTGATACTTTATCATCTGAAAATTGGAAACAAATGACTCCTCTTTCATCAATTGTAAAGACACAGGATCAAACATATTTTACAGATGTTGAATATGAAGAAGATGATATTGCAGCATTCACTATAGTTGCAATTAAGATTGTATTTAGAAGCACATCATCAGCATGGATTCCATTAGTTAAAGATTTGAGAATTATTGCATGTCCATAAAAGTTAAAAATGAACCTGGTCTAATTAGAGATGATTTTTCTAAAGGCATAATTAGCACTGATTCAGGTGAATATAAAAAATACCTTTTACAACGTGAACAACTTCGCCGTACTAGAGAGCAAAACTTTAGTACGGCAAGTGAAATTTCAGATATAAAACAAGAACTAAAAGAATTAAAAGATTTAGTTTTTAGTTTAATAACAATAATAAATAATAAGACAAAATAACGGGTAGGGAAAAATGTCTATATTTGTAGAAAGAACAGACACATTTGAACAATGGCGAGTTAAAACTAACTCTATAGGAAATTCTAGTAACGTATTTTTAGGTGAATGCGCGGGTGCTAATTCTTCTGGTAATTATAATAATTTTATTGGTTATCTAGCTGGATCTTGTAATACCACAGGTTCTAATAATAACTTTTTTGGTTATCGGGCTGGATATAATAATTGTACAGGTAGTTGTAATAACTTTTTTGGTACTGCTGCTGGATGTTCTGTATCCACGGGTACAGATAATACAATTATAGGATCTTATTCTGGAACTGCAGGATTAACAAATACAATCTATATTAAAGGTGGAACAAGTACACTTCAAGTTACAAGCGGTGGATTAGAAGTTAATGGTTCTCTTACTGCTACATCCGTAGGTACTTTCACGGGTGCAGTTTCCAATGCTAATTTGTTAAGTAGTATTTTAGATGTTGATGGTACTAGTTCTGGATTAGATGCTGATTTATTAGATGGTCAACAAGGTAGCTACTATTTACCTGCAGGATCATATACAGCAGCAGATGTACTGAGTAAGTTAATAACAGTTGATGGAGCTGGTACTAATCTAGATGCTGATTTATTAGATGGTCAACAAGGTAGCTACTATTTACCTGCAGGATCATATACAGCAGCAGATGTACTGAGTAAGTTAATAACAGTTGATGGAGCTGGTACTAATCTAGATGCTGATTTATTAGATGGTCAACAAGGTAGCTACTATTTAGATTATACAAATACAACTAATAAACCATTTGCAGTAACTGCTACTGACAATATCATTAGCTGTACATCTGGTTCTACAACTACTGGCAGCTACAATTTCTTTGTTGGTACTAATGCTGGATTATGTACCACCACAGGTTCTAATAATAACTTTATTGGTTATCTAGCTGGATATAGTAATACCACAGGTTCTAATAATAACTTTATTGGTAGTCAAGCTGGACATTTTAATACCTCAGGTGGTTGTAATAACTTTTTTGGTTATCAAGCTGGATATTGTAATACCACAGGTTGTTATAATAACTTTTTTGGTCTTCTAGCTGGATATAGTAATACCACAGGTGGTTGTAATAACTTTATTGGTTATTATGCTGGATGTAGTAATACCACAGGTACAAATAATAACTTTATTGGTAATTGTGCTGGACATAAAAATACCACAGGTTGTTATAATAACTTTTTTGGTTATTGGGCTGGATATTGGAATATCACAGGTTGTTATAATACCTTTATTGGTTATTTTGCTGGATATTGTAATACCACAGGTACTGATAATAACTTTATTGGTTATGGAGCTGGATATAAAAATACCTACGGTTGTTATAATACCTTTGTAGGTTCTAATACTGGATTTTATAATACAACGGGTAATTCTAATACATTTTATGGATTTTGCGCTGGAGTTAATAATTCTACAGGTTGTTGTAATACTTTTTTAGGACCTTATAGTGGACTCAGTGCAACAACAGGAACTAATAATTCTACATTAGGTTATTATGCAGGTGGAGATGGAACAACTGGTCTATGTAATTTAGCAGGAGTAAGCAATCACGTTGTAATTGGCAATTCTAGTATTACAAATGCATTAGTACAAGTTGGTTGGACAACAGTTTCTGATATTAGAGATAAACATATATTTGGCAATGTACCACATGGTAGATGTTTTCTACAAGGTATTACACCAATTGAATTCTCTTTTAAAAATAGAACAACTGACGAAATTACTGATACAAAACGTAGATATGGTTTCTCAGCACAAGAAATACGTGAATTAGAAGGTGATAAGAAGATCTTAGTATCAAATCTATCAGAAGAAAAATTAGGATTAACTAGTGATTACTTAGTACCAATTTTAGTCAATGCAATAAAAGAAGTTAATAGTGAGATTGATTCTCTAAAAAATACAATTCAAGAATTGAGGAATGAGATTGCAGTATTGAAAAATAATTAATTTTAGAAATGGATAATATGATTAGAAAATATACACTTACATTGAAGAAAGAAGATATCGAAGTACTGTTAACAATTCTTTCTGAAAAACCTTTTAATATAGTATCACCATTAATTTTAGAGATAGCTAAACAAATACAAGAGCAAAAATTAGATGGCGACGATTAATAATCTTTTCATAGATCAAGGTGCTACCTTCTCCGTAAATATTCAAGTATTTGATAGAGAAGGTATACCTTTAAATATCGCTGGTTATAATGCAAATGCACAAATAAGAAAATCTTATTCATCTGCAAATGCAGCAGCAACTTTTACAGCCAATGTTTCAAATCCCGCTAATGGTACAGTTACTTTATCTTTAACCGCATCTCAAACAACTTCTTTAAAATATGGCAGATATCTTTATGATTTAACTTTAGATACAGGTACCGTTATTTTAAGAGCATCTGAGGGAATCGTTACAGTATATCCTCAAATAACTAAATAAAAGAGTAAGTTACTGTGACTCTAAAATCTATAATATCTCTGGCAAATGAGATCTCTTCAACTATAACAGAGAATTCTCTTATCGGCAATTCTATACGCCAAAATCAAGATATTATAGGGTATTCTGTACTCACAGAAAACGATCTATCTAAATTAAAAGTTCTTAGAGTAACTGCAACAGATCTTATAGAATTCGCAGATTCTCTCTTTTCTATTATCGGCAAAAATATCTCCGATGATGTAACCATTAATGATGTTCTTTCATTTATTATAAAATATCAAAGAGATTTTTCAGATGTAACTACAATTATAGAACAATTAAGCCTTTCTTCAGCAAAAATATTTACTGATGTAACTACAATAACAGATCTTTCTTCTCTATCAACTCTTAAACATTTTGCAGATTCTTTATCTACAACAGATGCATTCTCTACATTAATAAAGTTTAATAGATCTTTTAGTGATTTAATCAGTTTCTATGATACCGACACAAGTTTTAATATAAAGAAACAATTAACCGACCAATCTACTATAATTGAACAGTTAACTAAAGTATTTTCATCAACAATATCTGATAACTTTACTTCTTTAGATGATAGATATTTTATCTTTAATAAATCTGAATTAGATGATGTTACATCTACAGATGATATATCATTACTTGTATCATTTATAAGATCTTTTAATGATTATTATACCAATTTAGATACACTTAAATATGATCTAAATAAAATTTTAAGTGATTCATATTCAATAACAGATGTTTTAACAAGAACAGCATTGTTTCAACGTGAGTTGACAGATTCTATATCAACATTTGATGTTATAGATCTAACTTTTGCTGGGTTGTTTATCAAATCATTAGAAGATTCTTATAATATATTTGATGATCTAAATATAGCTTTTAATAAACAATTAGCGGATTCCATATCAACTGTTGATGAGTTAACTAAATTTATAGCAATTGTAAAGGTGGATAGTTACTCTATTGAAGAATTATTGGCAAAAAATATAAGTAAAGAGTTACAAGATTCTATATCAACATTTGATGTTATAGATCTGCTTTTTGCTGGATTGTTTATCAAATCATTAGAAGATTCTTATACTACATTAGATGAATTTACGACAATAGTAAAGTATAATAGAACTTTTGATATTGATTATTTCACTAGTACAGATAACAATTATTTTGATTTCTTAAAAACAGCGGATGATTCTATATCTTTTAATGATTCTTATAATAGAGTTATAGATTATAATAGAGAATTACAAGATTCATTAAACTTCACTGATGAATTGATACTATTGCTTGCTGGTTTTATACAAAAACAGTTAGAAGATTCTTATACTACATTAGATGAATTTACGAGAATTGCAAAATATAGTAGAACATTTAGTGAATTAGTAGAATTCACAGAAACTGCAGAAAAAACTTATATAAAAAGTATAACAGTAGATACTTTTGAATTATTAGACACAATAAATAAACAGATAATAAAGAATTTTAATGATTCTTATTCTATAGATAGTTTTGGTTCATTAATTTCACAAAACTATACAATAGATAATTCTTATTTTTTAGAAGATTATGTCGGAGAATCTAGAACTTTCACATAGGAGAAGTAAATGTTACGAGATGATTTTAAGTTAAAAGGTAGAGTAGATTTAGTTCTCTCTGATCCTACAGGAGCAGTGAAGGAAGTTATCACTGTTCCTAATCTTGTTGTAAATACAGGTAAAAATTTTATTGCACATAGAATGGCAGATGCAGGTAATACTGTAATGTCTCATATGGCAGTAGGAACTGATAATACTGCTGCAGCTTTAACGGATACTGCACTAATCACAGAATCAGCACGTGTTTCATTAACAGGAAATGCTGCTTCTGCTAATTCGGTTGTTTATACTGCAAGTTTTCCACCAGGTACAGCAACAGATGCTCTTGTGGAAGCAGGTATCTTCAATAATTCATCGGGTGGTGAGATGCTTTGTCGTACAGTATTCGCTGTAGTTAATAAAGGTGCATCAGATACTTTAAATGTTACTTGGACTGTATCAACAACATAAGAAATTAATAAATGACTGATATCACTTTAAGACTTGTTAAAGGCTCCCCACTAACTAACAGCGAGGTAGATAATAACTTCTCCAATCTCAATATAACAAAAGTTGAGTTAGGGGGAGATCTTACAAATACAATATCTGTTCCTTTAGTGGGTGGCTTACAGGGTAGAACTGTTGCAAATGTAGATCCTTCTACCGGACAAGCACTTATTTGGATATCAAGTGAAAGCTCTTGGAAACCAGGAAATATACTCTATAACAATATAGAAAATGCTCCTGCAGCAAATATATTACTTACAGGCGATGTAACAGGATCAGCTAATGCAATTTTAGAAGCTAATTCTACTATAATAAGCATTAGTACTACAATAGCTCCCAATAGTATTGATTTAGGTACTGACACTACTGGTGCTTATGTTGCAAACTTGGTACAAGGTTCTGGTATTACATTATCAGGGTTAACAGGTGAGGGTGCTACACCAACTATAGCAGCTAATGTGATTTCTGTAGGTACTTTTACAGGGGCTGTTTCTAATGTTAACTTATTAAATAGTATTTTACAAGTTGATGGAACGGGATCTACTTTAGATGCTGATTTATTAGATGGACAACAAGGTACATACTATTTAGATTTTACAAATACGACTAATAAACCAGATCCTGTTGTAACTGTAACAATGACTGGTGATGTAACTGGTTCAGCATCAGCAACATTACAGGATTTAGCTTCAAATACTATTTCTATAGCAACTACAATAGCTGCTGATAGTGTAGCTTTAGGTACTGATACTACTGGTGCTTATGTTGCAAACTTAATCCAGGGGTCTGGTATTACATTAACTGGATTAACAGGTGAGGGTGCTACACCAACTATAGCAGCTAATGTAATTTCTGTAGGAACATTTACAGGTACTGTTTCTAATACTAACTTGTTAAGTAGTATTTTACAAGAAGATGGAACTGGTTCTGGTCTAGATGCTGATTTATTAGATGGACAACAAGGTAGCTATTATTTAGATTTTACAAATGCAACTAATAAACCAGATCCTGTTGTAACTGTAACAATGACTGGTGATGTAACTGGTTCAGCATCAGCAACATTACAGGATTTAGCTTCAAACACTATTTCTATAGCAACTACAATAGCAGCTGATAGTGTAGCTTTAGGTACTGATACTACTGGTGCTTATGTCGCAAACTTGGTACAAGGTTCTGGTATTACATTATCAGAGTTAACAGGTGAAGGTGCTACTCCTACTATAGCAGCTAATGTAATTTCTGTAGGTACTTTCATAGGTACTGTTTCTAATACTAACTTGTTAAGTAGTATTTTACAAGTTGATGGAACTGGTTCTGGTCTAGATGCTGATTTATTAGATGGACAACAAGGTACATACTATTTAGATTATACAAATACGACTAATAAACCTGCAGCGAATATAGTATTGACGGGTGATGTAACTGGTTCTGCCAATGCAATATTAACGGCTAGTAGTACAATAATTTCTTTATCAACAAGTGTTAGTCCAACTCTTTTTGATACAGAGAGTTGGACTAACACTTGTTCAAGCCCACAAATTGTTACAGGTAATGTTACATTTGAAGGTAATGTTAATTTTACTGGTAATGTAACAACAATTAGTGCAAATAATTTAATTATTCAAGATAACTTCATTTATCTTAACAATGCATCTGAAGAAACAAATATTGACTTAGGGTTTGCAGGCAATTACAACGATGGGACATATCGTCATGCAGGATTCTTTAGAGATGCGTCTGATGATGGAATATGGAAAGTATTTGATCAATATTTGCCCGAACCTGATGCAGAAGTAAATGTTGATACATCAAATGCTTCTTTTAGATTAGCAAATTTTGCTGCCAATATTGTTTACACAAACAGTATTAATGTTACATCTTCTGCGGTTGTAGAGAATTTAAATTCTGATTTACTAGATGGACAACAAGGTACATATTATTTAGATTTTACAAATGCAACCAATAAGCCAGATCCAGTAATCACTGTAACAATGACTGGTGATGTAACTGGTTCAGCATCAGCAACATTACAGGATTTAGCTTCAAATACTATTTCTATAGCAACTACAATAGCTGCTGATAGTGTAGCTTTAGGTAGTGATACTACTGGTACATATGTCGCAAACTTAATCCAGGGGTCTGGTATTACATTAACTGGATTAACAGGTGAGGGTGCTACACCAACTATAGCAGCTAATGTAATTTCTGTAGGAACATTTACAGGTACTGTTTCTAATACTAACTTGTTAAGTAGTATTTTACAAGTTGATGGAACGGGATCTACTCTAGATGCTGATTTACTAGATGGACAACAGGGTACATACTATTTAGATTTTACAAATGCAACCAATAAGCCAGATCCTGTTGTAACTGTAACAATGACTGGTGATGTAACTGGTTCAGCATCAGCAACATTACAGGATTTAGCTTCAAACACTATTTCTATAGCAACTACAATAGCATCCAATTCAGTTGATTTAGGTACTGACACTACTGGTGCTTATGTCGCAAGCTTGGTACAAGGTTCTGGTATTACATTATCAGGGTTAACAGGTGAGGGTGCTACACCAACTATAGCAGCTAATGTTACATCGGTAGGTACTTTCATAGGTGCTGTTTCCAATGTTAACTTATTAAATAGTATTTTACAAGTTGATGGAACTGGTTCTGGTCTAGATGCTGATTTACTAGATGGACAACAGGGTACATACTATTTAGATTTTACAAATGCAACCAATAAGCCAGATCCTGTTGTAACTGTAACAATGACTGGTGATGTAACTGGTTCAGCATCAGCAACATTACAGGATTTAGCTTCAAACACTATTTCTATAGCAACTACAATAGCATCCAATTCAGTTGATTTAGGTACTGATACTACTGGAGCTTATGTTGCAAACTTAGTTCAGGGGTCTGGTATTACATTGACTGGATTAACAGGTGAAGGTGCTACTCCTACTATAGCAGCTAATGTTACATCGGTAGGTACTTTCATAGGTACTGTTTCTAATACTAACTTGTTAAGTAGTATTTTACAAGTTGATGGAACGGGATCTACTTTAGATGCTGATTTACTAGATGGAGAACAGGGTACATATTATTTAGATTTTACAAATGCAACTAATAAACCAGATCCAGTAATCACAGTAACAATGACCGGAGATGTAACTGGTTCAGCATCAGCAACATTACAGGATTTAGCTTCAAACACTATTTCTATAGCAACTACAATAGCTGCTGATAGTGTAGCTTTAGGTACTGATACTACTGGATCTTATACAGATCGAGTTATTCAAGGTACAGGTATTACAGCTACTGGAACAGCAGATGAAGGAAATGTAATAACTGTTGGACTTACTAATACTGGGGTTTCTGCTGCCACATATGGTAATGCAACTATTGTACCAGTTATAACAGTAGATGCACAAGGTAGAATTACAACAGCAGCGAATGTTTCTATTTCATTCCCTGAAAGTACAACAGATTATAATGATTTAACTAATAAACCAGCAGCAAATATATTATTAACAGGTGATGTAACTGGTTCTGCTAATGCTCTTTTAACAGCAGATTCAACAATTTTATCTATTAATACAGCTTTAAATGCAACAGGAGTTTCTGCTACCACATATGGTAATGCAACTATTGTTCCTGTATTTACTGTAGGTTCTGATGGTCGTATAACATCAGCAGCTAATGTTGAAATATCTGCTGGTGGTGGTTCTTCAGTTTTTGCTGTTACTGCTACTGATAATATAGCTAGTTGTACATCTGGTTCTTCAACTACTGGTAGCTATAATTTCTTTGCCGGTACTTGTGCTGGATTAAGTACTACTACAGGTAGTTATAATAACTTTATTGGTTTTAATTCTGGGTATTGTAATACCACAGGTAGTGATAATAACTTTTTTGGTAATCAAGCTGGATATAATAACACCACAGGTATTCACAATTTCTTTGCTGGTATGTGTGCTGGTTATGGTAACACTACTGGTTCATATAATACGTTTATAGGTCGAGAAGCTGGGGATAGTAATACATTTGGTTGCCATAATAACTTTATTGGGTTCCAGGCTGGATATTGTAATACCACAGGTAGTTGTAATAACTTTATTGGTCGAGAAGCTGGAAGTAGTAATACATTTGGTTGTTATAATAACTTTTTTGGTTTTCTTGCTGGATTTTATAATATTACAGGTAGTTGTAATAACTTTATAGGTTATCAAGCTGGATATTGTAATACCACAGGTAATAATAATAACTTCTTTGGTTTATTTGCTGGATGTTTTAATACCACAGGTAGTAATAATAACTTTATAGGTACTTGTGCTGGATATTGTAATACCACAGGTTCTACTAATAACTTTATGGGGTGTGCAGCTGGATATAAAAATACCACAGGTTCTAGTAATACCTTTTTTGGTAATCAAGCTGGATATAATAACACCACAGGAGTAAATAATACCTTTATTAGTTCTCAAGCTGGATATTGTAATACCACGGGGAATGATAATAACTTTTTTGGTAGACAAACGGGTTATAGTAATACCACAGGTTGTTATAATACCTTTATCGGTTTTTGTGCTGGATATAGTAATACCATAGGTAACTATAATAACTTTATTGGTTATTGTGCTGGATATAATAATTCTACAGGAGGAGCTAATAACTTTTTTGGTCTATGTGCTGGATATTCTAATACCACAGGTTGTTGTAATAACTTTATTGGTCATTCTGCTGGATCTTGTAATACCATAGGTAATAATAATAACTTTATTGGTCAGAATACTGGATATTGTAATACCACGGGGAGTGATAATAACTTTATAGGTTCTCAAGCTGGATATTTTAATACCACAGGTAGTTGTAATAACTTTTTTGGTGCATGTGCTGGACGTGCTAATACCACAGGCTGTTATAATAACTTTTTTGGTAATCAAGCTGGACGTTCTAATACCACAGGTTGTTATAATAACTTTATTGGTTTTTATTCTGGATATTTTAATACCACAGGTAATCATAATAACTTTTTTGGTATTTTTGCAGGAAATTATAATACCACAGGTAGTAATAATAACTTTTCTGGTTATTATGCTGGATTTTGTAATACCACAGGTAGTTGTAATAACTTTTTTGGTAGACAAACGGGTTATAGTAATACTACAGGTTGTTACAATAATTTTATAGGTTCTTGTGCTGGATATAGTAATACCACAGGTAATTGTAATTTCTTCGCCGGTTTTTGTGCTGCTTATAATAATACAACAGCATCTAATGCAATCGCTATAGGAAATTCAGTTGATATTGCAGATGATAATTCTGTAGCAATTGGTTACCAATCATCATCACCAACAAAAGGTAAATATAGTTTTGCTTCTGGTAGATTTGCTAGCAATGGAGATGCACAAACAGGTTCTTATGTATTAAGATCAGATACTATAAACGCAACTTCTGAAGTAGTAACTACTAATAATAGTGCAGCAGATGCAACAAATCAAATCATTTTACCTGACAACTCAGCATATTCATTCTTAGGTTCTATTATTGCAAGACAACAAGCTGCTGGCGGATCAGATTATGCTGCATGGGAAATTAAAGGTGCTATCATAAGAAATGGAAATGCCGCAGCAACTACATTAGGAAGCTACAATATCAATACATTAAGCAAAACAGCAGGAGCTACTAGTTGGAGCATTGCATTATCCGCTGATACTACAAATGGTGGACTTGCTATAACTGTTACCGGTGCAGCATCAACTAATATTAGATGGGTTGCTTCAATAAATACTAGCGAAGTTGTATATGCATAGGGGAATTAGATGGGTTCAATAAACATTGATAATACAGGATCTGGAAGTGCTATTACTTTAAGTAGTGATGGTACTGATCTTCTTGTTAATGGCTCTACTGTAGGTGGTGGTGGTTCTTCAGATTATAATGATTTAACTAATAAACCAGCAGCAAATATATTATTAACAGGTAATATCACAGGTTCTTCTAATGTTTTATTAGAAGCTAATACAAATATAATTAGTATCGATACTACTTTAGAAAATACAGGAGTAACAGCTACCACATATGGTAATGCAACTATTGTTCCTGTTATAACAGTAGATGAACAAGGTAGAATTACATCAGCAGCTAATGTAGAGATATCTGCTGGTGGTGGTGGAGGTTCTTCAGTTTTTTCAGTAACAGCTACTGATAATATCATTAGCTGTACATCTGGTTCTACAACTACTGGCAGCTACAATTTCTTTGTTGGTACTAGTGCTGGATTATGTACCACTACAGGTAGCTATAACACATTTATTGGTTATCAAGCTGGATGCAAAATTTCATATGGTACCAATAACACATTTATTGGTTATCAAGCTGGATTAAGTAGTACAAATGCATGTAATAATAACTTTTTTGGTTATCAAGCTGGAACTAGTAATACTGGAGGTGATTTTAATAACTTTTTTGGTTATCAAGCTGGATGTGCTAATACTTCAGGTAATTTAAATAACTTTTTTGGTTGTCAAACTGGATATTGTAATACCACAGGTGATTGTAATAACTTTTTTGGTCCTCAAGCGGGATATTGTAATACCTCAGGTGCACATAATAACTTTTTTGGTTATCGTGCTGGATATCGTAATACTACAGGTAGCTGTAACACATTTATTGGTGCTAGTTCTGGATATGATAATACCACAGGTATTTATAATAACTTTATTGGTGTTAATGCTGGATCTAATAATACCTACGGTTCTGATAATAACTTTATTGGTTCTAATGCTGGATTTTGTAATACCACAGGTTGTTATAATAACTTTTTTGGTAGTTGTGCTGGATATAAAAATACCACAGGTAATTATAATAACTTTTTTGGACTTAATGCTGGATCTTGTAATACCACAGGTAGTGATAATAACTTTTTTGGTTATAACGCTGGATGTTCTAATACCACAGGTAGTAATAATATCTTTATAGGTACTTTTGCTGGAGAAGGTAATACTACAGGTAGTAATAATACCTTTATAGGTGATCAAGCTGGACGTAATAATACCTACGGTTGTTATAATAACTTTTTTGGTTGGCGAGCTGGACTTAATGTAACCACGGGTAGTAACAACCTTGCCGCTGGTACATGTGCTCTTATAAACGCAACAGGAAATTATAATACAGTTATAGGTAATTTTGCACGAGGTTGTGGCTGTCGTAATGTTATTGCCGGTTATTGCGCTTCTAGTGACAGCTCTACTAATGTTGATAATGTAATTATAGGTTTTAATGCAGGAAGCACCAGTGGATCTGGAGCTAATTATAATACAATTATTGGTTCTTGTGCTGGTGCGTGTTCTACAGGTACAGTATGTAGTGCTTTTTATGGATTTGAAGCAGGTTTTGCACAAAACGGGTTAGAATGCCATAATAGTTTTTTTGGTACTCAAGCTGGACGCAATAGTTGCGGATCATTTAATACTTTTGTTGGTTCTTGTGCGGGTTATAATTCTGCATATGGTGACTATACTACCGCGGTAGGATTTAATGCGGGTAGAAATAATGCTGGTTATGGTAGTTATTTGGGTGCATATGCTGGATATTCTGATACAGGTGATAGCTATAATAGTTTTATAGGTTATCAAGCTGGATATTATACTACAGGTAGTTATAATACCTTTATTGGTAGTTGTGCTGGATATTGTAATACCTCAGGTAGTTATAATAACTTTTTTGGGTTTTGTGCTGGATTTTCTAATACCACAGGTAGTTGTAATAACTTTTTTGGTTATAATGCTGGATCTAGTAATACCACAGGTAGTTATAATAACTTTTTTGGTCTGAATGCTGGATGTTCTAATTGCATAGGTAGTTATAATAACTTTATTGGTTATAACGTTGGATATTGTAATACCACAGGTTGTTATAATAACTTTTTTGGTTATTATGCTGGATTTTCTAATACCACAGGTTCTTGTAATAATTTTATTGGTTTTCTAGCTGGATGTAAAAATACCACAGGTAATTGTAATAACTTTATCGGTTTATGGGCTGGATTTTATAATTCTACAGGTAGTAGTAATAACTTTATTGGTCGAGGAACTGGATATAATAATACCACAGGTAGTTGTAATAACTTTTTTGGTTTTTGTGCTGGATATGATAATTCTTCAGGGTGTTATAATAACTTTATGGGTTATCAAGCTGGGGCTAATAATACCACAGGTTGTTATAATAACTTTTTTGGTTATTATGCTGGACTTTGTAATACCACAGGTAGTAGTAATAACTTTTTTGGTATTTATGCTGGATATAAAAATACCACAGGTAGTAATAATAACTTTATTGGTTCTAATGCTGGTTATTGTAATACTTCAGGTTATTATAATAACTTTATTGGTTATAGTGCTGGAAATTATAATACCATAGGTGGTTCTAATAACTTTATTGGGCCAAGTGCTGGATATTGTAATACTACAGGTGGTTTTAATAACTTTATTGGTAATAATGCTGGATTTTCTAATACTACAGGTACAAATAATAACTTTATTGGTTATTTTGCTGGATATAGTAATACCACAGGTAGTGATAATAACTTTTTTGGTACTAGTGCTGGATATTGTAATACCACAGGTAGTGATAATAATTTTATTGGTTATCTAGCTGGATATGCTAATACCACAGGTTATTTTAATAACTTTATTGGTAATCAAGCTGGATGTTCTAATACCACAGGTTGTTATAATAACTTTATTGGTTCTAATGCTGGACAGTATAATACCGAAGGTGGAGCTAATAACTTTTATGGTAATGCTGCTGGATATTGTAATACTACAGGTTGTTATAATACCTTTATCGGTTCTAATGCTGGATATTTTAACACAATTGGGGCTTATAATGCATCTTTTGGATTTTGTGCTGGACATTGTAATACCACAGGAAATTGTAATACTTTTATAGGACCTTATAGTGGACTCAGCGCAACAACTGGAGAAAATAATTCTACATTAGGTTATTATGCAGGTGGTGATGGAACAACTGGACTATGTAATCTAGCAGGAGTAAGCAATCACGTTGTAATTGGTAATTCTAGTATTACAAATGCATTAATACAAGTTGGTTGGACAACAGTTTCTGATATTAGAGATAAACATATCTTTGGCAATGTACCACATGGTAGATGTTTTCTACAAGGTATTACACCAATTGAATTTTCATTCAAAAATAGAACAACTAATGAAATCACAGACAACAAACGTAGATATGGTTTTTCAGCACAAGAAATACGTAAATTAGAAGATGATAAGAAGATCTTAGTATCAGATCTATCAGAAGAAAAATTAGGTTTAACTGGTGATTACTTAATACCGATTTTAGTTAATGCAATCAAAGAATTAAACAATGAAATTGACTCATTAAAAACAAGGATAAATACATTAGAAACTAAATAAAATAATGAGAATTTGATGAAAAAAATATTAATTGCTACACCATGTTTAGATCAAAAAGTTGATGCTTATTTTGTTCATAGTTTATGTGAGTCAATAAAACTTGGACTAAAACACGATTTAGATATCAAATGTGTATTCCTAGCCAATGAGAGCATACTTCCCATGGCTAGGAATGAATTGTTCAATCTTGCATATATAGAACAATATGATTGTATGGTTTTTATTGATGATGATGAATATTGGAATGAACAATATCTAATTGATATCATTCTATCAGAAAAAGATGTTATATCTTTACCTGTAGTAAATAAAGGTGATAAAAATATTCAATATAACATCTTTTTAGAAACAACTTCTCCAGAATCTGATTCTACAGATGGATATATAAAAACAAACAAAGCAGGAACTGGATTTCTAAAACTTTCAAAAAAAGTAATAGAAGATTTATGGATCTCCAACCCCGAGATATTTTTTAGAAATAAAGTACTAAAAAATATATGTGAATATGGATTCCATAAAGGATCTTTTGTTGGAGAAGATATAACTTTATCTAGAAAGATAATTGAATTAGGTTATACTATTTGGGTCAATCCACATCATACAGTTTCACATATTGGTAATAAAATGTATAAAGGTAATTTTAAAAGTAGCATAAAATGAATACAATTGATATTGCTATGCCAACAATGTGGTTTGTTGATGGTTTTACAGATCTTCTCAATTCTTATATACAATCAGAATATATAAACAATATATTTTTAATTGATAATAATAGAAACCATCGCCCAAAAAATCTACCAAAACATGAAAAATTAAATCTGATAGATTATGGTAGAAATATATATTGTAATCCAGCATGGAATGAAGGATATTATAGATCACAAGCTGATATAATAGGATTATTTAGTGATGATGTTATAGTTCATGATGATATCTTTAAATTAGTAGCAGAGGCTGATATTACAGATATTGATCTTATTGGAGTAGCTTTAAAAGGCACAGAAGATAATTTTCATATAGATGATTCATTTTATAACTCTGATACACTTTCCAAATTAGAAGTATTAAAGAGTCGTCCAATAGGTGAACAAGCATGGGCTTTTGGAACCTGTATGTTCGCTAAAAGAAAAACATATAAAGTTATACCTAGTCTATATCAAATTTGGTATGGTGATGATTATCTAGTACAAAAAAGTAAAAACATTTATGTGTTAAAAACAAATAAGATAATAGGTGAAGTTTCTAAAACTTTAATGTGTCTACATGATGATGAAGATGTGCAAAGAAGAATAGCATTGGATGCTTTAAATGTGTATAATTTTAATCATTTTAAAAATGGTAAGAATTGGGAAAATGTAACTGATACATTGAAAGCAAGAACTAAATTTATATTGAAAAGGTAATTATAATGAAATACAGTATTTTTCATGTACAAGGTGGAATTGGTAAACATGTTGCTGCAACTGCAGTTGCACAAACAATCAAAAATAATTATCCAGATAGAAAACTTATTGTTGTATGTGCCTATACAGATATCTTTATAAATTTAAAGTTTGTTGATAGAGTATATCAGTTGGGAAATACACAATACTTCTATCAAAATTATATCAAAGGTAAAGATTCTTTAATCTTTCATCATGAACCATATTTTACTACAGATCATATCCATCAAAAAATGCCTTTAATTCAAAATTGGTGTAAGATGTATGGTCTTACTTATAATAACGAAAAACCCATTGTGAGGTTTAATAATATCCAAAAAGATTTATCAAGAAAATTTTGGAAGGTTAGTAATAAACCTATCATGGTTATTCATACAAATGGAGGATTGATTTCTTTAGATGCTAAACCCTATGCATGGACTCGTGATATGCCAGAAAATTTAGCACAAAGAATAGTTGATCATTATAAAGATCAATATTACATTTATCAAATAACAAAACTCAATTCTCCTAAGTTAAATGGTGCTACACATATATTTGCTACTCCAGAAAAATCTTTAACTATAATGGAGCTATTTAGCTTATTGATAAATACCAAAAAACGTGTATTAATAGATTCATGTATGCAACATGCTGCTGCAGCATTAGATTGTAAGTCCACTGTATTGTGGAACGGAACAAGTCCAAAAGTATTTGGATATAAATTACATGATAATATTGAGACACAGATACCATATGAGTTTAAGTTACCAAAAAGTTATCTCTTCGATTTTGATTTTAATGGAAATGAAGTAGAATATCCTTTTGGTGAACAAGAAGAATTATTTAATTTTAACGATATAATACAATCAATAGATAACCAATGAGGTATAAACATGCAAGAGATGATTAAACAAATTGTAAAAGAAGAGATGTATCGTAGTTATAAACAATACTATTTTATTGCTGGGTTACCAAGATCTGGAAGCAGTCTTATTTCTGCTATTCTAAATCAAAATCCAAAGTTTTATGCTGGACCAAATTCTCCTGTATTGCATCTAATGACTCAAATGGAGCAAAGTTTAAGCCAAGATGCTTTTTTCAATGCTTATCCTAAACCAGGGCAAGCAGCATTAATCATTGGTTCAATTATCAATAATTGGTATAGAGATGTTGAGCAGAATGTTATCTTTGATAAAAATAGTTTTTGGTTAAATCATATTCCATATATTAATGGATATATAGATCAAAAACCAAAGATCATTTGCCCAGTTAGAAATGTTGAAGAAATTTTAGCATCTTATATGGATATGATTAATAGAACTCAATTAATCAGTACTGAAGGCAAACTTAATATGTTTGATGATATTTTAGTGAAAAACAATTTACCTATTACTAATGATAATAGATGTATGTTGTTAGCAAACAATGGTGTATTTGGTCAAGTGTTTACATCATTGAAGAATGCTTATGAACGTGGTGAAGATGAACATTTACATATCGTTGAATATGAAAACTTAATTTCTGATCCTAAAGGTACAATTGAAAAAATTTACGAATTTATTGAACAGCCTTATTATGAGGGACACAAATTTACAGATATCTCTACAGATATTAAAGAAAAAGATGCAGAGGTATATGGATTCTCTGATATGCATGAAGTAAGATCCACTATTGCAAAACGAAATATAAATATTGAAGAACTTTTATCAGAACAGATTAGAACTCTATGTCAAAATCAAGAATTTTGGCGTGTTTCTAAAGAAACTAGTGAAGAAACAGAGGAAAACTTTGATATAAATAACAAAGATGATGAAACCACGGAAACAAATTTAATTTAAGGAGTAAAAAATGCCAGCATTAATTACAGATACAATTTCTTCTCTTTCAGAAGTTGTTTTAGTTGAAAGAAGAACTTCTAGTGAATTCAAAGTTAGAGAGATTCAAGAAAGTATTGAAGATCGCAGAGTGCGTGCTGAGATTGAATTTGGTCCTTTTGTTGAAGATGATGGTCCTATTTCTCGTATTAGAGGAAGTGGCGGAAGAGGTATCACTGTATGGGAAGGTGAAGAATATGATGCTATTCGTGATTCGTGGACAAATGCCGATCTACTAGAAGCAATTAAAGCAAAACTATAATAAAAAAATTCTCCTTATAAATATTCATATAAGGAGAATCTATTATGGCTATTGCATCTAGACAAGATTTAATCGATTACTGTTTAAGAAGACTTGGTCATCCCGTTATAGAAATTAACGTAGATGATGACCAAGTTAGTGACCGTATTGATGATGCTTTACAATTTTATCGTGAATATCATTTCGATGCCACTGAAAAAGTATATTTAAAGACTGAAGTTACAGCATCAGATTTTGTTTTAGGTTCATCGGTTGCTAATTCTTTTGTCAGCGGAGATATAATCACCGGACAAACATCGGGTGCTACTACTCAATGGTTTGCTGCAAATACAGCAACAGCAATTAAATCTTATAATACATCTGAAACTGATTTTATAAATGGAGAAACTGTTGTTGGTTCAGTTTCTAGCACAACATCTACTTTTTCATCTATAACTAAAGGTTCTTATGATAAGAGATATTTTGATATCTCCGATGCTGTTATTGGTGTAGAACGTGTATTACCATTCTATAACAAAACTTCTGGTATAAATCTCTTTGATATTCGTTATCAGATGTTAGTGCAAGATCTATATAATCTTATGTCAGTTGATATGATCCATTATACTATGATACAGAATCATTTACAGATGATTAATATGCTTCTAGTTGGTCAAAAACCAATTAGATTTAATCGCCATATGAATAGACTTTTTGTTGATATGGATTGGGGCAGAGATGCTTCTATCGGTGATTTATTGATTGTTGAATGTTATAGAATTCTTGATCCGGATACATTCACAGATGTTTATAATGATATGTTTTTGAAAAGATATGCTACTGCTCAAATAAAAAGACAATGGGGTGATAATCTTAAGAAGTTTCAAGGAGTACAATTACCTGGTGGTGTAATTCTTAATGGACAGGTGATTTACGATGAAGCTGTAACTGAAATTGAAAAAATTGAAGCAGAAATACAATCAAGATTTGAGTTACCAGTAGATTTCTTTTTGGGATAAAGAAACAGTATTAGTGTTGTTATCATCATTCGCCACATAGCGAAGTATATACGGTTGTCAATGATTAATCAATAGAGAAGATAACTTTTTAAAAGTTTAAAAGAATAGTGTCTACAAATTTCTATTTTCAATCAGGTATTCCAATGGGTCGCCGTTCGGAATCGAATCTTCAAGAAGATTTGATTATCGAATGTTTAAAGATCTATGGATTTGATGTATACTATTTACCTAGATCTGCAGTAAATAGAGATTATATTCTTAATGAAGATTCTTTAAACGAATTTAAGAATGCATATCCAATAGAAGTTTATCTAGAAAATGTAAATGGATTTGGTGGAACTGAACTTTTATCTAAGTTTGGAATAGAATTACAAGACACAGCAACATTTGTTATGGCACGTAGACGATGGGATCAACTTATTCGTAGAAGCGGCAATACAGTATTAACAACAAGACCTGCTGAAGGTGATATATTATTCTTTCCTCTAACTAAATCGTTTTTTGAAATAAAATATGTAGAAGCCACAGATCCTTTCTTTCAGGTAGGAAAGTTATATGTTTATAAACTTCAATGCGAACTATATCAATTTAGTCATGAAACTATTGATACTGGAATAGAAGAAATTGATGATGTATCGGATGCATTGAATATAGATATACTTTCTTATGAACTTACTTTAGAAACAGGGGATTCATTCTTATTGGAATCAGAAAGAGCATCAAGTCTTATATTAGAGAGTTATGATGAAGAGGAAATTGATCCTATTGCAGATAACGTAAGATATGATGCTGAAGCTATTGATATATTGGACTTCACTGAAAGAAATCCTTTTGGAGAGGTATTTAACCGATAATGTTAAATAATAAATTTTACTGGGGGACAATTAGAAAGTGTATTGTTGCATTTGGAAATATGTTCAACAATATAACTATAGATAGATTAGATGAGAACAATGTTCCACAAAAATCTATTCGTGTACCACTATCTTATGCGCCTAAACAAAAATTCTTAGCTAGAATAGATCAGATTTCAGGTCCAGCTGAAGAACGAAAAGTAGAGATTTCTTTACCAAGAATGTCATTTGAGATGATTGGTATTAATTATGATTCTGCAAGAAGAATATCTTTAATGCAACAAAACCGAGTAGTGAATTCAACATCAACTACACTTACTACTCAATATTCACCTACACCTTACGAAATAAAAGTTAATCTTTATGTTTATACAAAGAATATAGAGGATGCTCATCAAATAATTGAACAGATATTACCATATTTTAATCCAGAGTTTAATCTTACAGTTAAAGCAGTACCAGATCTAGATCTAAAACACGATCTACCTATAATTTTAGATAATGTAACATTTGAAGATAATTATGAAGGTAGTCTGATAGAACAAAGAAAAATTATCTGGACTTTATCATTTACATTAAAGACAAACTTTTATGGTCCTTCGTCCAAACAAGGATTTATACGTAAAGCAATTACTGATGTTTATAATAACAAAGAACTTAGTAATCTTCATGGAACATATTCTGTTGAAGTTAGTCCCTCAACAGCACAACCAGGTGATACGAATATTACATTAGTAGAAACATTTGAGGGCTTTGGTGATTAATTATGGAGAAGTTAAATACTATCTTTAATATAAGTTCTGACATTCCAAAACAAGATTCTTTACCTGTTATAATACAACAAGACGATGTTATAGATAGTGAAAGTGACTATGAACTTGCAAGAAATACACTTAGAGAAGTAATAACTAAAGGTACTTCTGCTTTAGATGATATAATTTCATTGGCGAGAAGTTCAGAACATCCTCGTGGATTTGAAGTTGCCGGACAACTTATGAAAACTATGTCCGAGGTCTCTAAAGATTTGTTACAGTTGCATAAACAAAAACAAGAGATTGATAAACCTACAGCAAATGTAATGCAACAATCTATAGGGCAACAAAATAATATTGTTTTTGCTGGCTCTACACAAGATCTTTTACAAATGATTGAACAAAAAAATACAGAGCGGTTAATTGATTCCACAGATTCTTAATACTGTAAGAAATCGTTATAAAGGTAATTCCAATTTAAAACAAATTGGTTATATTATCCCCTATACAGAAGATCATATTGCAGAAATTATTCGATGTAAAAATGATCCTATTTATTTTATAGAGAAGTATTGTTTAATTGTTTCTCTCGATAAAGGTTTAATACCATTTTTATTATATGGTTATCAAAAAAAGTTTATAAATGTTTTATTGAATAAGCGTAAGATTATAAGTATGCAGCCACGACAGATGGGTAAAAGTCAAACTGTGGCAGCCTTTATACTATGGTATACATTATTTGAAAAGAATAAAACGGTTGCTATTCTTGCAAATAAAGCACCTGCAGCGAGAGAAATTTTATATCGTTATCAACTAATGTATGAAAATTTACCTTTATGGTTACAACAAGGTATAAAGACATGGAATAAAGGTGATGTGGAATTAGAAAACGGTTCTATTGTTTTTACAGCAGCAACTAGTGCATCAGGAATTCGTGGTAAATCAGTTAATTTATTATATGTAGATGAAACTGCAATCATTCCAAATAATATAGCAGAGGATTTCTTTACATCGGTATATCCTGTTGTCTCTGCTGGTGAAACAACTAAAATTGTGTTAACATCTACTCCATTGGGTTATAATCATTTTTGGAAGTTTTGGAATGATGCACTGCAGGGATTAAATGGATTTTTTCCTTTTGAGGTTAAATATTTTGAACATCCAAATAGAAATGAATATTGGGCTGCGGAGCAAAAGAAACTTCTAGGTGAGATTAAGTTTAATCAAGAAGTTTTATGTTCTTTTATTGGAAGCTCTTATTCTCTTATTTCAGGTGATGTATTAGCTCAGATGTCATCTCTACCTAATGTATATTCTACAGATGATGGATTAGACATTTTAGAGGAACCATTATTAAACAAACAATATTCTATAATTGTCGATACATCTAGAGGAGTGGGTGGAGATTATTCCGCATTTACTGTTATAGATGTTACTCAAATTCCTTATAAAGTAGTTGGTAAATATAGAAATAATAAGATTAGCCCATTACTTTATCCTAATATAATTTATAAAATTGCTAAAGATTATAACGATGCATATATATTAGTTGAAGTGAATGATAATGGGCAACAAATTGCCGATATCTTACATTCCGAATTAGAGTATGAAAATATTTTTAGAATTGGATCAGATGCAAAGAAGGGTCAATTTATATCTATTGGATTTAAAGGTAAAACTTTATTAGGTGTTAGAACAACAAAACAAGTTAAACGAATTGGTTGTTCAAACTTAAAAACTTTAATAGAATCTAAAAAATTACAAGTTTTCGATAAAGATATAATATCTGAACTCTCAACATTTATAGAGCAGAGGGGTTCATATGCTGCCGATGAAGGATATCATGATGATTTAGTCATGACCCTTGTTCTTTTTGCATGGATAGTTAGAGATCCGGTTTTTAAAGAATTAACAAACTTTGATCTTCGGCATGCAATTTTTGAGCAACAAATGAAACAGATTGAAGATGAGCTTACACCTTTTGGATTTAAAACAGATGAACTTTCTGATGAAGAAAAACCAATGATAATGGCAGGAGATTTATGGGTTTCTGGAGGAGAAAATCCACAAGATTATTTCAGAAAAACATACGATGAAATTATAGGAAGTTGAAATTGAGAAAAATATAAATAAATTATAGATTATTATAAACTATTTGAAGATTTTGTTATATTTCTAATTAAGGAGAATTATATGGCTTTTCAACTTTCACCTGGAGTTTTAGTTAAAGAAGCTGATCTCACTACAGTAGTGCCATCAGTTTCTACTAGCGCAGGGGGATTTGTAGGTAATTTTGCATGGGGTCCAGCAAATGTAGTCACATATATTAGTTCTGAAAATGAACTAGCATCTGTGTTTGGAAAACCAAATGCAAACACTTATTTATCTTTCTTTACAGCAGCTAACTTTTTATCATATTCTAATCAACTTTTAACTATTAGAGCTGTTGGTAGCAATGCAAAAAACTCTGTTGCAAATGCAAATGTTGGGGCAGCATCTAGCGCCGAACTTATCGAAAATAGAGATGCATATGATGCATTATCAGTTAGTACTAGTAACTTTGTAACATCAAAATATCCTGGTACCTTAGGTAATTCACTAAAGGTTCTTATTGCATCAAACGCTAATTGGTCAAATATAGGTAACACAAACCAAGCTATATTTGACACTCAACCTGGTACATCAACATATGCAGCAAAGTTTGGTTCAACCAATGATGAAGTACACGTTGCTATAGTTGATGAAGATGGATTAATTACAGGTACACAGGGTGCAGTATTAGAAAGATATCAATATCTTTCTCTTGCTCCTGATGCTGTTGGTGCTCAAGGTGAATCAATTTATTATCAAAATGTTATAAATGACTCACAATATTTGTATTGGAGAGGTCATCCGGTACCTAATTCTAATGCCGGTAATGCTGCATCAGGTAATCTTACTTATTCTTTAACTTATGCCGGAAATCTTTCATTATCTGGTGGAGTTGATGCAGACCCAACAGATGGGCAGATCTTAACTCAATATGATCTATTTTTAAATACTGATCTTTATGATGTCTCCTTATTACCAATGGGTAATTTATCATTAACTAATGTCAAAACAGTTGTTGAGAATATTGCTGAAGTAAGAAAAGATTGTGTAGTATTTTTATCACCAACATATGATGCAGTTAAAGCAGGGACAGCGGATTCAGCGAAAGTTACTGCTGTTGTAAGTGACAGAACAACTGATCTTTCTAATCTTTCATCATCTTATGCGGTGATGGATTCTGGTTGGAAGTATCAATATGATCGTTACAATGATGTATATAGATGGATTCCATTAAATGGTGATATTGCTGGTCTTTGTGCAAGAACAGATTTAGTATCGGATCCATGGTTTTCTCCTGGTGGATTGAATCGTGGACAAGTTAAGAATGTTGTTAAACTAGCATTTAATCCAAATCAATCACAGCGCGATACTTTATATAAAAACGGTATCAATCCTGTAATTTCTGTAGCAGGACAAGGGACTGTTCTTTTTGGTGATAAGACATTATTATCTAAACCAAGTGCTTTTGATCGTATTAATGTACGTAGATTGTTTATTGTTTTAGAAAAAGCAATAGCAATTGCATCAAAATATTCTTTATTTGAATTTAATGATCCTTTTACACGATCACAGTTTAAGAACTTGGTTGAGCCATTTTTAAGAGATGTAAAAGGTCGTCGCGGAATTACTGATTTTCTTGTTGTTTGTGATGAAACAAATAATACAGGTGAAGTTATAGATAGAAATGAATTTGTGGCTGATATATATGTTAAGCCTGCACGTTCAATTAACTTTATAACACTTAATTTCGTAGCTACAAGAACATCAGTGTCATTTACAGAAATTGGCGCCTAATAGGAGAATTAAATGCCAGCATTTAATATAGATCAATTTAGAAGTACACTTCAAGGTGGAGCAAGACCTAATCAGTTTGAAGTGACACTTACATTTCCTTCGGGTATTGAAAATGGTGCAGGCGCAGTTGCACCATTTTTAGTCACGGCTGCATCATTACCAGGACAAACTATTCCTCCTGCTACTGTTCTTTATAGAGGTCGTGAAGTTCATCTAGCAGGTGATAGAACATTTGTCCCTTGGACAACAACAATTATCAATGATAGTACTTTTATTGTAAGAGCTGCTCTTGAAAGATGGATGAATACAATTGAAGATATGGGTACAAAGGTAGGTAGAATTGAGCCAAGAAATTATTTGGCAACATTATATGTCACACAATTAGATAAAAACGGTACCGATTTAAGAACATATCAATTTATCGATGCTTATCCTACAGATATCTCTGAAGTTGGATTAAGTTTCGGTGCTAATAATGATATTAGTACATTTACCTGTACTTGGCAGTATCAGCACTTTTATCCATATGAGGGGACGGGATTAGTTAGCGAAAATAATGTTTCTTCAGCATCTCTATTTAGACGGTAATTATTAAAATTTATGGACTTATCATTATTTGGTTTTAGAATAACTAAACCCAAGAAAGAAGAGCCAGCCAAAAATCAGGGGTTTGTAACACCAACCCCTGATGATGGTGCAACTACAATTTCTGCGGGTGGATATTATGGTACATATGTTGATTTAGATGCTACTTCTAAAACAGAGTCTGAACTTATTACAAGATACAGACAGATGGCTATTTATCCTGAATGTGATATGGCAATTGAAGATATTGTAACGGAGGCTATTGCTAATATAGACGAAGAGCCTCCGGTACAACTTGATTTAGAAGAATTAGAAATATCTCCAAGTATAAAGAAAACAATTGAGAATGAATTTGAAGAGATATTAAAACTTTTAGATTTCAATTCTAAATCGCATGATATATTTCGTCGATGGTATGTAGATGGTAGAGTTTACTATCAAAAGATTATTGATACAAAAAATACTAAACGAGGAATAACTGAACTTAGATATATCGATCCAAGGAAAATTAAAAAAGTCCGCGATATAAAGAAGGAAAAGTTACCTAGTGGAGTAGAAGTAATTAAGACTATTGATGAGTTCTATATCTACAATGAAAAAGGTATTAATCATTCAGTATCTTTTGCTAGTAGTCAAACTGTTGCAAGTGGAACAGGTATTCGTATAACACCCGATACTATTACGTATTGTCATTCTGGTTTAATAGATTTGGATAAAAATATTGTAGTAGGTTATTTACATAAAGCTATTAAACCAGTTAATCAATTAAAAATGATGGAGGATGCTTTAGTAATTTATCGTTTAGCTAGAGCACCAGAACGTAGAATTTTTTACATTGATGTGGGAAATCTACCAAAACTAAAAGCGGAACAATATTTAAAAGATATCATGGCTAGATATCGTAATAAAATTGTTTATGATTCATCTACAGGTGAAATACGTGATGATAGAAAATTTACATCAATGCTTGAAGATTTTTGGTTACCTCGTAGAGAAGGTGGACGAGGAACTGAAATTACCACTTTACCTGGTGGTGAAAATTTAGGACAAATTGATGATATAGAATATTTTAAGATGAAGATGTATCAAGCATTAAATGTACCTATTACACGTTTACAACCACAACAAGGTTTAAATTTTGGTAGACAAGTAGAAGTTACAAGAGATGAATTAAAATTTGCCAAATTTATTGGTAGATTGCGTAATAAATTTTCAGATTTATTTAGAGATCTTTTAAAGACACAACTTATTTTAAAAGGTGTTATAGTAGAACCAGATTGGAATGAGATTAAAGAATCTATTCGCTTTAAATTTGCTGAAGATCAATATTTTGTTGAAGCAAAAACAGCAGAGATGTTACGCAATCGTATAGATTTACTTAATCAAGTTCAACCATATGTAGGTGTATATTTTAGTCAAGATTATGTTAAGAAGAATATTCTATATATGACAGAAGATGAAATTGAAAATGTAGCTAAAGAGATATCACAAGAGCCACCTATAGAAGCACCTATAGTTCCAGGACAAAGTGCAATAAATAATACACAACAAGGAAAAGGTTAAGATTATGGATTATGCAGATGGTATTAGACAAATGTTAGATAATATTTTAAATGGTGATAATGTATCGGCGCAGAATAATTTTGATGATTTAATATCTGCTAAAGTATCTACAGAGCTTGATGCTAAAAAAGTAGATCTAGCTCAAACTATCTATAATAGAGGATCCGAAGATGTCTAGCAAATCGTTTAAAAGTTTTGTCTTAGAAGATGCAGAAGAAATTGATGAAGTATTATCACAGAGCGATCCTGCGTCTAAATGGATCCATGATTTTGTAAAATCTGATAATCCAAAATTTAAAGGTAAGACAAAGAAAGAACGCATAAAGATGGCTCTTGGAGCATATTATGCTAAGCAGCGTAATGAAGAAGTTGAATCTATTGATGAAATTTCTCAACAAACTAAAGCATCATATACTGCTAAAGCAAAAGCACAGGTAAAGGAATTAAAACCCTTTACACAGAAAAAATCTGAATATCATGATTTAGCAAAGAATCTAATTGCAAAAAGAACTGCTGGTATTGCTAAAGCTAACGAAGAATTACAAGATGTGGCGGAAACCACAGGTGTTACAAACTATAATCCTCCAAGTCAAGGTGGAACCCGAAAAGAGTTATTAGCAAAATATCATAAAACCAAAAATGCCAAAGATGCTGAAGCTGCTCGTAAAGCAGGAGCTACACAAAAAGAACTACAAGGTGTGGCGGAAGGCAGAGTTGACCAACTTCCAACTAAAGGTGCTGATTATAGTGATTATGATACAGAACACTTACGAACTTTATTGAAGCCAGGCATCTTACATCGTAATGAAGCAAGATTCAAAGCATTGATTCGCAAAGAATTAAAAAAGCGTGAACAACAAAGTCAGCAAGGTGTGGCGGAAGGCTTGAATGAAATGGACAAATCACAAACACCACCTGGTCGTGATGGTGGACACCAATTCCCTGAACCAAAAGTATCTAAAAAAGATAGAGACGCAGTAAAGAAAGATCCAGCAAAGCATCTTTCAGACCTTTTTGCTAAGTATGATAAGAAAAAGAAAGGTGTGGCGAAAGAAGTAATTGAATCATCAGCTAGATCACGTATATCACGTATGATGCAAGATAAAGCAATGGTTAAAAATCCACCAAAGATACCAAGTCATGCGGAACGTAGAGCAGAACTTGAAACTAAAGAAAAAGAATCTAAAAAAGCGGAATAAGGTAGAGATAAATGCCTATTACAAAGACTATACTTAAGAAGCAACGTCAACAAGCAGTTATCGAATTGGTTGGAGATGGTACTGCTAATATTGATCTTAATGCAGATTTAACAATGGCAGATGAAACATTTAGAGGATATGCTAATTGTAATGTAAATATAACATCAGTTGTATATTCTGTTCCCGAATCATCGGGTGGATTATCTTCTATTAATAGAGATGGAAGTAATATTTTACTATTTTATAGTAATGATAATTGGGCATTTTCACAACAATTTGGCTATGTATTAAGTCAAAACAATACTGCAAATATTTCAGTCACTATACCTTCACCTGGTGGTACAGTATTATTAGGTTTATCTAAAACTGCTGGGTACGAAGAACCTGATCAACAATCAGTACCAAGGTAAAATACAATGAAATTAATTACAGAAATTACACAAGAGCTTCAATATATTACTGAAGCTAAAGAAAACGGAGGTAAAAGTACTTTCATTGAAGGTATTTTTATGCAAGCCGAACAACCCAATCGTAATGGTAGAATATATCGTAAAAATATTCTTGAAAAAGAAGTTGACAGATATCAACAATTAATATCAGAAAAACGTGCTCTAGGTGAATTAGGTCATCCAGCCAATCCTTCAATTAATTTGGATAAAGTATCGCATCTAATTACTAATTTAAGATTTGAAGGCAACGATGTTATTGGAAGAGCAAAGATCCTTGATACTCCTATGGGAAAGATTGCAAAGAATTTTGTTGAAGAGGGTGTTCGTTTAGGAGTTTCTTCAAGAGGATTAGGTTCTTTAAAGATGAATAAAGAGGGTGTTAATGAAGTACAAGATGATTTTCATCTTGCTACTGTAGATATAGTTGCGGATCCTTCAGCCCCTCAAGCCTTTGTCCAAGGTATTATGGAGGATGCTTCATGGCTTTATGTAGAAGGAAAAGGTTGGGTACTGGAGCAGATTAAAAATGAGATTAAACAACATAAATTAACTGAAGAAAAGAAATTACAATTATTCAGTAAATTTATTACTTTAATCTCTAAAAATTAATTTTTATAAATAATATTTGTCAATTCAATTAGGAGAATTTCTATGTCTGTTGAACAGAAAATTAAAGATTTGTTAGCACGTTCAGGTGCTCAACAAATTGATGAGGCTGAGGAAATGGGAGCAGCTTCTGTAAAGAAAGATACATCTGTAAAAACTGCTGTTGCGGGTGATACAAGCATGCCTAAACAAGGTTCATCACAAGAAGCTTCTTATGATGAAAGAGAAGAAGATGAAGAGAACCAAGGTGCCAAGGCAGCTGCTTCTATTAAACCTAATAATTTACAAGCTCAAGGTGCTGGACAAGCTCCTAACTATACAACAGTCGCAGATGCAACATCTGTAGTCAATATGCAAGCATCTTCTGGAAATGTTGCTAAAGAAGAAACAGAAACAGAAGAAGACCAAATTTCTGAACAGCCATCAGTAGATGTTAAATCAGAACTTAATGCAATTTTTGGTGAAGATTTATCTGAAGATTTTCGTAATAAAGCAACATCAATTTTTGAAGCAGCAGTAATCGCTCGCGTAAACTCTGAAATGGAAAAAATTAGTGAACAACTACAAGAGCAAAAAGAAGCTGAAGTAACAGAGCTTAAAGAAGCACTTGTTGAAAAAATTGATTCATTCCTCAACTATGTCGTCGAACAATGGATGCAAGAAAATGAGCTAGCAGTTGAGAATGGATTAAGAACTGAAATCGCCGAAGATTTTATTGGCGGTCTAAAGAATCTCTTCCAAGAGCATTATATCGAAGTACCAGAAGAGAAATACAATGTGTTAGAGCAGTTAAATGATAAAGTTGCATCACTTGAAGAACAATTAAATACTATAGTAGAAAAAAATATTGAGCTAGTAAAAGAATCATCAGAACTTAAGAAAGATAAGATTCTTAGTGAAATGTCTGGCGATTTAGCTGATACAGAAACAGAAAAACTTTCAAAACTTCTTGAAGGTATTAGCTATGAGTCAGATGAATTGTTTAGAGAGAAGGTTAAAGTCGTTAAGGAAAACTATTTCCCCAAGATTCAAACAGCTTCTCCCGAAGAACAAATTCTAAGTGAAGAAGCACCACTCGATACATCAAATGATACAATTGCACGCTATGCTCAGGCTTTATCAAGAGCTGTTAAGGCACGATAATTTATAAATAATTAAACAATTTATTTTTCCATTAAGGAGTAACAAAAAGATGTTAATGACAGAAGGACTACAACAAAAATGGGGAGCTATTCTAGAGCACCCCGATCTTCCTGAAATTAAGGATACTTATAAGCGTGCAGTTACCTCCGTTCTACTCGAGAACCAAGAAAAGGCTCTAAGAGAAGAAAGAGCTGCACTTTTTGAAACCGCCCCAGCTAATAACATCGCTGCAACAAGCGGCATCGATAAGTACGATCCAATTCTTATTGGTCTCGTTCGTCGCGCTATGCCTAATCTAATGGCATATGATGTTTGTGGCGTTCAACCAATGACAGGCCCAACAGGTCTTATCTTTGCAATGCGTTCTATTTACGGTACAGAGCGTGCAAACACCTCAACCCGTATAGAAGCACTATTTAATGAAGCTGATACCGATTTCTCAGGTGCAGCTTCTCCTGTACATGCTGGTTCAAATCCAGTAAATGGTACTTATACCACAGGTACAGCTAACGTTACAGCATGGGCAGAACAACTAGGTTCAACCGGTTATGACTTTGGCGAAATGTCTTTTGCAATCGATAAGACAACAGTTACCGCTAAGTCACGTGCTCTAAAGGCAGAATACACCATCGAACTCGCTCAAGATCTTAAGGCAGTTCATGGTCTTGATGCCGAGTCAGAACTTTCAAATATTCTTTCACAAGAAATTATGTTTGAAATTAATCGTGAAGTTATTCGTACCATTTATAAAGTTGCTAAGACAGGTTCTCAAGCAACAGCAACACCCGGTACTTTTGACCTAGATATCGACTCCAATGGTCGTTGGTCAGTAGAGCGTTTCAAGGGTCTTCTATTCAATATCGAACGCGATGCTAATCACATTGCACAAGATACACGTAGAGGAAAAGGTAACTTCATCGTTTGCTCAGCAGACGTTGCTTCAGCTCTAGCAATGGCTGGTGTTCTTGATTATGCCCCCGCATTATCAACTAGCCTAAATGTCGATGATACTAGCAATACCTTTGCAGGCGTTCTAAATGGTCGCTTCCGCGTTTATATCGATCCTTATTCTGCAAATCTAGGCGCTCAGTATCAGTTCTATGTCGTAGGATACAAAGGCACAAGCCCATATGACGCAGGTCTTTTCTACTGCCCATATGTTCCTCTACAAATGGTTCGTGCTGTCGATCCTAATACTTTCCAACCTAAGGTTGGTTTCAAGACACGTTATGGGATGATTGCAAACCCATACGTTACAAGTTCTTCTAGCTTAAGTGATGCTGATGGATCAACATTCACAGCTAATCGCAATCAATACTACAGAAGAACCGCAGTTCTAAATATTATGTAATTTGTAGTATCCTGTTCGAGAGAAATAGGGACCTTCGGGTCCCTATTTTTTTGGTATATATTTACAAAGTTTTGTTTGTAATATATAATACATATATCTTAAATCTAATTTAAATATAATGAATACATGTATTACTTGCAGTAATCCTATACCGAGTTCTAATTCCAAATATTGTAACTTTGATTGTTACAAATCTGATCTGTTAAAAAGAAATGAAGAAACACAAACTAAATTTGTTCGAGTTAATGGAGAAGTATTGCCTTTAACACATGCTGCCAAAAAGTATAACAGTAATCATTATTCTATAGTTAGAAGTATTATAACGGGTGGAGAATTTGAAGCAGTCATAGGTAGAGATAAATTTATTGAGAAAGAGCTCATCAAATTTTATCAAAAGTATACTACAGCGCCGTCTAAGGAAGAAATACTACAACATAAAAATAGTAATAAGCCACTAAAAGAATTGGCTAAGAATTCAAATATATCGTATAATAATTTAAACTTCCTGTGTATATTATATGGTATATCTACAAAGTTTGATCAAGTTCCACAAGAAACACATGATTTATATCTAACTGAAGAAAGTTTAAAGAAAAAACTAAAAGAGGGTTGGTCTGCAGAAAAAATAGCACAATCAATTAATGTTTCGCCATCTTTGGTTTTGCAAAAGATACATTCTTATGGTTTATATGTTTCCCCATCATTTACTTCTACAGGTGAGCAAGAGGTAACAGATTATATAAAAACATTAGGATTTACTGTAAAAAAACATAAAACAAAAAGATATGAAATTGATATCTTCATTCCGGAGTTAAAGATTGGTATAGAATTTAATGGAGTATATTGGCATTCAAGATATACTAGATCGTATCATTTCGACAAATATATAATGTGCCGAGAAGATGGTATTCGGTTAATACAGTTTTGGGATGTAGATTGGAATGAAAAGAAGGATCTAATAAAAAAGAAACTTTGTCATATTTTGGGTGCTAGAACGGAAAAGATTTTTGCAAGAAAATGTTCTATTCAGTCTATAAGAAGTGGAGACTTAAGAACTTTCTATAATGAAAATCATATTCAAGGTTATAAACCTTGTAAAAATAATTTTGTTTTAAGATATAATAATACTATAGTAGCTGCAATATCAATACAAAAGAATAAAATTGAAAGATATGCCTCCTCGATTCATGTGGTAGGAGGATTTACTAGATTACTTAAATATGCAATTGAAACTTTGAATCTAATCTCTATAGAAACATTTGCAGATTTATTTTGGTCAGATCATGAACAGAATCAATATATGAAAAATGGCTTTAAGTTCATTTCCATTACCGAACCCAATTACTATTGGTGTAAAAGCGGTAAAATGTATTCTCGAGTAAAGTTTCAAAAACATAAACTAACAAACATGCCACATTATGATATAAATAAAACAGAGAAACAAATTATGGAGGCGAATAAATATTATAAAGTCCATGATGCAGGAAATGCTAAATTTCTTCTTATTGTAAATAGAGATTAAAAATGTATACAGGAAACTCTTTCGTTGCTTCAACATCATATTTAGATAATAGACCATCTACATATGATTTCTTAAAACCCAATGGATTTAGATTTGTCTTAGAAAATTATCCCCAAGTTTCTTATACATGCCAATCTGTTACTCTTCCTTCTATTGGATTGGGTTCAGGAGTACATTCAACCCCTTTTATAGACTATCCGATAGTAGGTGAAAAAGTTTCTTTTGGTGATCTTGATATAAACTTTATTGTATCAGAAGATATGAGTAATTATATAGAGTTATATAATTGGATGACTGCTTTAGGTGATTTTAAAGATTACTCTAAGATACAAGAGTTTATAGAAAACAGAAAAAATAGAATAACGCCTTCTTCTATTGACAAAAAAGATAATGATCATGTAAAATATAGTGATGCTACTTTAGTAATTCTTAATTCATCGTATAATGCAAATATAAATATAAAATTCACGGATGCTTTTCCTGTGGATTTAAGTCCTTTAACTTTCGATACTACAGTAACCAATATACAATATTTTACTTGTAGAGCATCTTTTAAATTTAGAATGTTTGAGGTAGAACCACTTTAATAATATTGAGGTAAATTATGTCTGAAACTCGTGTTGAACAAAAATCAATCTCTGTAGCAGAATTACAAAAAAATAAACTTTTTATTGCCACACCTTGTTATGGTGGAGCATTAACAGAACCATATTTTAAAAGTATTTTACGTTTAGTTTTCTTTTGTGATAAACATAATATTCCTTTGCAGTTTGGAACTATTGCAAATGAAAGTCTAGTTCCTAGAGCACGAAATACATTAACTGCTTTCTTTTTAAAATCTGATTGTACACATTTATTTTTTATTGATGCTGATATTGAATTTAAGGTAGACGATGTAATCCGTTTACTTGCAGCTGATAAAGATGTTGCTGTTGGAGCATATCCCAAAAAGGGTATTAATTGGACTGCAGTAAAAGAAAGTGTTTTACGTGATCCAGAAGTAACTGATGATGTTCTTGCTTGTGCGGGTAGTGAATATGCTATCAATTTTAATTTCTCATCTTTAGAAGATAGAACAGTTGCCATTACTAATGGCTTAATGTCTTTAAAAGATGCGGGAACTGGATTTATGATGATTAAGCGTGAAGTTATACAAAAAATGACTGAAGCATATCCCGAACTTCAATATAATAATGATATCAATGTTGATAAAGAATTAGATAAATATACATATGCATTATTTGATACTATTATCGAAGAAGAATCGAAGCGGTATTTGTCAGAGGATTATACATTCTGCCGGCGATGGCAAAAACTTGGTGGTGACATTTGGCTTGATCCAAATGTTTCATTGAATCATTTTGGTACAATTCCCTTTAGAGGTAATCCTTTTGTTATTTTTGAAAAAACAAAAATTTCTTAATTATGAAATTAACAGAGCTTCAAAATCTTTGGGAAAAAGACTCAAAGATTGATGAAACAAATTTAGGTAAAGAAGCAACAAGGATTCCCACATTACATGCCAAATATTTAAATTTTCTTTCTTCTGCAAAACTTAGTTTAAGAAAAGCAGAATCAAATTACTTTTTTATGCGAAGAAAGAAATTTAGATATTATCGTGGTGAGATGACACAGGCAGAATTACTTTCTGAAGAATGGGAACAATGGCAAGGAACTAAACCATTGAAAAATGAAATGGATGAGTTTCTTTCCCATGATCAAGATCTTGTAGAGCTACAAGATAAAGTAGAATATTTTAAAACTGTCATCTATCATCTGGAGCAAATCATTAGATCACTTAATTCAAGAACATGGGATATTAAAAACCATATAGAATGGCTTAAGTGGACTAATGGTTCATTTTAATGACCGATATAATAAAGATACATAAAAAGGATGAAGTCCATCTAAAAGTAGATGCTTCGCCTTCAATTTTACAGGAACTACAAGAGTATTTTACTTTTGATGTACCTGGAGCAAAATTCCATCCACTATATAGAAATAAAATGTGGGATGGAAAAGTTCGCCTCATTACTCCTTTTACACGAGAACTATATATCGGATTAAAAGATTATCTGCAAAAATTTGCTGAAAATAATGACTATAGTTTTGATCAAACCGCATATATACCTATAGCAGATATTGTAACATATGAAGAAGTAAAAGAATTTTGTAATTCCCTTGTACCAACATCTAATGAAAAAAGAATTGATTATAGAGATTATCAACTTGATGCTATTTATCAAGGTATAAAAGAAGGACGAAAATTATTATTATCACCTACAGGTTCAGGGAAATCTCTTATAATATATAGTTTAATTCGTTGGCATCATCTTAGAAATAGAAAACAACTTGTTATAGTACCCACTACATCATTAGTGGAACAGATGTTTACAGATTTCAAAGATTATTCATATGAAAATAAATGGAATACAGATGAATACTGTTATAAAATTTATGGTGGATCGGAAAAAACTGCAGATCATGATGTAACAATATCAACATGGCAATCTTTACAAAGATTACCAAAAAGTTTCTTTGAACAGTTTGATTGTGTTTATGGAGATGAATGCCATCAATATAAAGCAAAATCTCTATCAGGTATAATTACAAAATGTATTAAAACTCCTTATAAAATTGGAACAACAGGAACATTAGATGGTACACAAACACATAAATTAGTACTAGAAGGTCTTTTTGGTTCTGTTTATAAAGTTACTACTACGAAAGAGTTAATGACAAATAAACAGTTAGCCGAGTTAAGAATCTATTGTATTACATTAAGTTATGATGATAATACAAGAAAGCTATTATCTAAAGCGGATTATCAAACTGAAATAGATTTTTTAGTAACTAATTCAAAAAGAAATACCTTTATAAAGAATTTAGCTCTTTCTCGTAAAGGTAATACGTTAGTGTTATTTCAATATGTAGAGAAGCATGGAAAAGTTCTTTATGAAATGATTAAAGAAAAAGGTGAAGAGAGTAGAAAAATTTTCTTTATACATGGTGGAACAGAAGCTGAGCAACGTGAATCTATTAGAGCTATAACTGAAAAAGAACTTGATTCTATTATTGTAGCATCTTATGGTACATTTTCGGCAGGAGTAAATATTAAAAATCTTCATAATATTATTTTTGCTAGCCCCTCTAAATCTCGTATAAGAAATTTACAATCAATTGGTAGAGGATTACGTATATCAGATACAAAAACCGAATGTAATTTATATGATATAGGTGATGATCTTAGTTGGAAAAGAAGAAAAAATTTTACATTACAACATTTGGTTGAACGTGTTAAAATCTATACAAGTGAATCTTTCAATTACAAGTTAATAGAGGTAAAATTAAATGAATAACGAAACAGATACAGAAGAAATAGAATTCCTTTTTGTTAAACTTGTTAATGGAGAAAATCTTCTTTGTGCATCAAAAAAAATAACTAAAACAGATTATCCTTTCTTAGAGGCAATAGAACCCATAGAAGTAGTTTCATTCAAAATGCCAATTAATGGTGTTATTATGGAACGTTATATTATGCAAAAATGGATACCTTTTTGTGATGCAAATATTATACAGATTCCACATAAAAATATACTTTTTATTGGTGAGCTTTCAAATATGTTTAAAGAAAGATATTTGGAATATTTAAAGACAACACCCAATGAAGATTTTATGAATTCTGAAGAAGATGATGAAGATTTTGATGAAATAGATGAGATGTTACAAAGAGAAATAACAGAAACTAAGAAATGGTTACATTGATGAAAAAAGAAGCAAATTATATAGATAATAAAAAGTTTTTACAAGCATTGATTGATTATAAAGAAACATGTAAAATAGCAGAAGAATCTAACAAAGATACTCCTATAGTTACAGAATATTTGGGTGAATGCTTTATAAAGATCTCAACTCATCTAAGTTATAAGATGAACTTTATTAATTATACTTTTAAAGATGATATGATTTCTGATGGCATAGAAAATTGTTTAGTTGCAGTTAGAAAATTTGATCCAACTAAATCTGAAAACCCATTCGCATATTTTACACAAATAGTTTTCTATGCTTTTGTTAGACGAATACAAAAAGAAAAACGTCAACAAGTTACTAAATACAAGATGATGGAAAATTTTGATCTAGAAGAAATCATTACTCAGGAACAAGATTTTGGTGATTTTGATAGTCAAATTTTAGATAATATTAGAAAGCAAATGGAATATTTAGATATAGAAAAGAAACATAATGTAGATAGAAAACAAAAAGTACCTGAGGTGAAAAAAACTTCTTTAAATTTTGACGAACTGTGAGATGAACTTCTATGAGTAAAATTAAAGTTTCAGAATTATTCTATTCAATACAAGGTGAAGGTAGATATATGGGAGTACCAAGTATCTTTCTTCGTACTTTTGGATGTAATTTTAGTTGTGGTGGATTTGGAATGCCCAAAGGAGAATTAAGTGCAGAACGACTTAAAATCGCAGCTAATGGAAAGACTTACGCAACTTATAGGGATCTTCCTCTTGTTAGTACTGGCTGTGATAGTTATGCTTCTTGGGATCCTGCTTTTAAGCATCTTAGCCCTGTTCTTAGTATCGATACTATTGTTAACACCATTATGGGGCTCTTACCACATGGTATGTGGAGGGAGGAACATCTGGTAATTACAGGCGGAGAACCATTACTTGGATGGCAAAGAGCATATAAAGATCTTTTATCACATGAAATGATGTATGATCTTGCCGAATTGACTTTTGAAACAAATGGAACACAGTCTTTACATGAGGATCTATACGATTATCTTTGTAATTGGGCAACTCCAGATAATATTACATTTTCAGTCTCACCTAAATTATCTGAATCAGGTGAAAAATGGTCTGAAGCAGTTATTCCTGATATTGTTGTAGAATATCAAAGTATTGGTTATACTTATTTAAAGTTTGTTATCTCAAGAGAAGAAAGTCTTGAAGAAGTAGAACAAGCTGTAAGTGAATATGTTAAAGCAGGATTTGGGGGTCCAGTGTATTTGATGCCCGTTGGAGGAACAGAGGAAGTATATTCGCTAAATAATCGTAAAGTTGCAGAGATGGCAATGAAACGAGGATGGAGATATTCAGATAGATTGCAAGTTCCTTTATTTAAAAATGAATGGGGAACCTAGATGAATTATACCTTTGACATGTTTAGTGATGATATAAACAATATTGTTAAACAAATTAAAGAAGATAAGTTTGAGCCATTTACAGTAATAGGGATTACACGAGGTGGATTGATCCCTGCTACAATGTTAGCACATGCTCTTAATATTAAGAATGTTGAGGCTTTAAATTTTAATGATGATTTAAAACTCAATCCCATATTTAGAGTAATAAACAAGTACAATTTAGAAGTTCTCGTTGTGGATGATATTGTTGATACGGGTGATACTTTTTTAAAAGTTAAAAAACTTTTTCCTAATTGCAAATATACCTCATTGATTTATAATAGAGGTCAGATATTAGGTGAACCAGATTTTTATGGTAGAACAATTGACAAGACATTAGATCCTAGTTGGATTACTTTTTGGTGGGAAAATGAATAAACAGAATGTGATGATTGACTTAGAAACTATGTCAACTAGATCTAATGCTGCAATTTGTTCTATTGGTGCAGTAAAATTTACAATTGAGAGTGGCATTATAGACACATTCTATTGTACAATAGAGGCTCAATCATGTAAGAATTATGGATTGCACTTTTCAAAAGATACAATTGAATGGTGGATGAAGCAAAATAAAGAAGCACTTAAAGCATTGACTATAGATTGTATATCTTTAGATGATGCTTTAACAAAGTTTAAAGAATGGTATGGTGAAAAAAGTTTATTTACATGGGGTAATGGTGCTGGATTTGATAATGTAATTATGGAAAATGCTTATTTTGCTATAGGAAATATACGTCCATGGAATTGGTGGGATGATAGATGTTATAGAACAATTAAAAATATTATTGTTCTTCCTGAAGATGAAAGAGAAGGTGTTTATCATAATGCTTTAGATGATGCAATCCATCAAACAAAACATTTACTTAAAATAATGAGGTCATAATGGCAATTTCTGATAAAATTCGTGCTCGTATCAATGAAGCAGGTGCATCATTTGTTTCTAATGATAATATTTCAGAATATTTGAAACCTGGTGAAAAAGAAAAATTAATTGAAGAGATTGAAAAGAAGATGCGCGGTATCTTACAATCTCTTGTTATCGATATTGATAACGATCATAATACGAAAGAAACTGCTCATAGAGTAGCGAAGATGTGGATTAATGAAGTATTTGGTGGTAGATATGATCCTGCACCCGATGTAACAAGTTTTCCAAATATAGGTTATAAAAATTTATATACTTGTGGACCTATTTCTATTCGTAGTACATGTGCTCATCATTTTCAAAATATTGTTGGAAGTTGTTGGGTAGGAGTTTTACCTAATGAAAAAGTTATTGGTTTGTCAAAGTTTAATCGAATTGTACATCATATTGCTGAAAGACCACAGATTCAAGAGGAGATGACTACTCAAATTGCTGACGCTCTTGTAAAATTCGCGGAGACACCTGATATTGCTGTTGTTATTAAAGCAGAGCATCATTGTATGACTCATAGAGGAGTTAGAGAACATGAGTCAGATATGACCACTGCAGTTATGCGTGGTTGTTTTTTAGAAGATAAAAGCATTAAAGAAGAATTTTATCAAATTTTAAATCTGAGGCAAAAGTAATTATGCAAAATGTTAAATTTGAATATGTTGCCTCAGGTTTTAGTTATTTTAGAATCAATAAGAAGAATGGATTAACTCCAAATATTCTAGATTTTTTCAAAAAAACATATGCATCTATAAACGATAAACACAATCATAAAGTTTCATTACTTTATAATGCCTTTGTTGAAACTGCTCATGGTGAGATGTTTCAAGATACTGTAAGACCTTTAGTTCATCAAATTCATGCTGATTCGGGTGGATTGCAGATGATTACTTTAGGTAAAACTATTACTGAACAACTTAAGATGGATATTTATGCTAATCAAGCAAAATATAGTGATGTTGCTATGTCTTTTGATATGATTCCAGTAAAAGTTTTAGGTGATCGATCTGTAAGATTAGATACTACTACAAGAAAATTTGATCCAGAATCATTAGAGTCATGTGCTAAAGAATCTGGTAAAAATTTAGAAAAACAAATACAATATTTCTTAGATCAAAAATCTAAAACTAAACCTTTTCTAATTGCTCAAGGTAATTGTTATGATTCTTATATGAAATGGGTTGAATTAATGTTAAAAGAAATTCCATCTAATCATGTAAAGTATATTGGTGGAATTGCTATGGGAGCCGCTGCTTTAGGTAAAGGAACATTAGAAGATATTAAACGAGCATTTTACTTTACTCAATTACCCATTGAATTAGAACATAATCATATGCATCTTTTAGGTGTAGGTGCATTTCCTAGAATGATTCCTACTTTAGTATTTGTTCAAAATGAACTATATAAAAATATGGTTATCAGTTATGATTCAACCACACATACTGCTTCTATAACAAGAGGATTATATTTTTATAAAACAAAAATGTTAAATTATCCTAGATATCTTAATTTAGATTATGAGACTATTCATAAAGATATAAATAGTAATTTTCCTAATGTTTTTAACCACGATGTGCATCTCTTGCATGAATGTTTAAATAATCCACCATCTGTTATAGCAAAGAAATATGGTTCAACAGATCCTTCTATAGAAACAGCAGTTGCATATATTTCATCCGCTATTAAAAATTTTGCTAAATGTGTAGATCATATGGTTAATAATGAAGAAGATATGTTAAAACTTTTATCTCCGATTTATCAAAGTGCATTTAGATCTTTAAAAGAAGTACAAACTTTAGAAGATTTCAATAAATGGTTAAGTTCTGTTGGTAAATATATTGACAGTGATGCGTTAGGGATTTATAATCCTACTCCAGCACTTGAAGCATTATTTGGAGAATAAGATGGTTAAAAGACGAATTGAAGTTAAGTTTACAAAAGAGGGAGTACATAGTTATCCAGCCGCTGCTATAGATTCCAATTTAAAGACTGGTGATTATTTAGATGTATCTTTTTTAGCTAATGCTCATAGACACATCTTTCATTTTTATGTATCACTTGAAGTAACACATAATGATAGAGAAGTTGAATTTATACAATTTAAGAGATGGTTGGAAAATTTATATAGAGTAGGTACTCAATATATAGATTTTAAATCTTGTGAGATGTTAGCTGAAGATTTATATAATCAAATACAAACTCATCCCGTTTATAGTAATAGAGAAACAGTTATTAAAGTTTATGAAGATGATGAAAATGGAGCCATTTTAGAGTTTAAACCATGAAAACTATTTATATTGTACCTATAGAACCTATAGAACAACGTTATACTAAACAATGGTATGATAATATACCTAAGATCTTAGAAAAAGAAATCAAAAAAAATAAATTACAAATTAGAATTGAGAATATAGATGGCACTTTAATTTCTTCTAGCACTACAAAAGGTGCTTTCTTAGATTTTGGCTCTACAAACCTTTATAAAGCATCTCAAGTAGAAAGAATTTCTTCACTATTTAGTTTTGGACAAGTTAAACCAGGAGATAAGTTTCTTGTCACTGATGCATGGAATTTTGTAATAACTTCTATCAAATATATGAGTGAATTACTAAATATACCTGTAGAAATTCATTCAATTTGGCATGCCGGCAATTATGATCCTTCAGATATTCTTGGTATGAAGATGACAACAGGTTGGGCATCTAATCAAGAGCGAGCATGGTATTATGCAAGTGATTATAATTACTTTGCCACAAATTTTCATAAAGATATGTTTTGTGAAAATTTATGTGTAGGTGCTTTAAAAGCATATAGATCAGGGCAACCACATACTCCTATTATTGAAGAATTAGTTTGTTATAAAGATAACAAAGAACGAAAAAATGTTATCATGTTTCCACATAGATTAAATGAAGATAAACAACCCGAGATAGTTACAGATTTAAAAACAGATTTCGATATTCTCATTACTCAAGAAAAACATCTCTCCAAAGAACTTTATTATAAGAACTTAAGTGAAGTTAAAGCTGTATTTAGTTGTTCTTTGCATGAAAATCTTGGTATCAGTATGATGGAGGGAACATTAGCAGGTGCTATACCTATTGTTCCTAATAGATGTTCATATCAAGAAATGTACCTCGATATATTTAAATATCCATCAGAATGGACTTCATCATTTGATAATTATAAAAAATATAAAAAGAATCTAATCAATTTTATAAACAATCTTATAAACAATTATGATAATCTATATCAAAGTATGGAGGAACAAAGAAAAGATCTAATTGATAATTATTTAACTCCTACAATTATGATTAATAAACTTTTAAAGGATTGATATGAGTAAATATATTTCAACAAAAACCTATGGACATGAAAGAGGTTATGCCGTAGCATATCGCCAATGGAGAGCAGATACTCATTGTAATAAAATTCATGGTTATGCTTTGGCTTTTCATTTTGAATTTGAATGTACTGAACTAGATAATAGAAATTGGTGCGTTGACTTCGGAGGATTCAAATCTCTAAAAGAAAAATTAGATGATTGGTTTGATCATACTTTATTAGTAGCAGAAGATGATCCCGAATTCAAAACCTTTGAAATGTTACATGAAAAGAAACTATGCAAAATGGTTGTTGTTGAAAAAACTGGATGTGAAGGATTAGCAAAGTTTCTTGCAGATTATATCCAAGATATTTGGATGGAAGAAAATGGTTATAATGATGGTCGTGTTAAATTAAGAATGGTTAAAGTAATGGAAACTCCTTCAAATTCGGCAATGTGGATTAATGAATAATGCAAATAGCATTAGTTACCGATACGCACTTCGGAGCACGTTCCGATTCTATAATATACGATAAGTTTTTTGAAAAATTCTATACAGAGGTTTTCTTCCCCGAACTTGAAAAACGAGAAATAGATACTATCATTCATCTAGGCGACGTTTTTGATAGAAGAAAATATATCAATTATGTTACTCTTAGATCCTGTAAACGATACTTCTTTGATGAACTAGAATCTAGAGGTATTACAGCACATGTACTTACAGGTAACCATGATACAACATATAAAAATTCAAATGAGATTAATTCACCAGATATTCTTTTAATGGGTTATTCTAATATTATTACTTATGCTAAACCTGAAGTAGTTAGAATAGGTGGAATCGATATTCTTATGATGCCATGGATCTGTGCAGCAACACATGATGAATCTATACAAATAATAAAAGAAGGTGCAGCTTCGGTATGTCTAGGACATTTTGAGTTCTCTGGATTCCCTATGTATAGAGGACAAGTAAGTGAAGATGGAATGGATCCTTCTCTTCTTGCGGATTATAAATTGGTTTGTTCAGGACATTATCATCATAGATCAGCTAATAAGAATATAGTTTATTTAGGCAATCCATATGAATTTACTTGGCAAGATCATGGTGATCAAAGAGGATTTAATATTCTTGATACTGATACTTTGCAACTTGAATTTGTACTAAACCCTAATACAATTTTTGAAAAGATTTATTATAATGATGAAAACACCGATTATAGCAAAGTATCAGTGAATAAGTATTCAAATAAAAATGTAAAACTTATTGTAGAAAAGAAAACAGATTTTTATATGTTTGATAAGTTTATTGATTCTTTGTATTCTTCTATACCATTAGATTTAAAGATTGTTGAAGATTTTTCTGATTTTGAATCGACAGAGGATAATGAATCTGTTAGTATAGAGGATACGATGTCTTTACTTTCTTCATATGTTGATGCAGTGGAAACTCCTATGAATAAAGATAAAATAAAAACAATTTTAAAAAGTCTTTATGTGGAAGCACAGGTGTTAAACGAATGAGTGTAAATTTTGAAAAAATTAGATGGCGTAACTTTTTATCTACAGGTAACTCTTTTACAGAGATTCAATTAAATAGAAGCACAACTACATTAATTCTTGGCGAAAATGGTGCAGGCAAAAGTACTATTCTCGATGCCATTTGTTTTGCCCTTTTTGGTAAAGCATTTCGCAATATCAATAAACCACAATTGATCAATTCTATTAATCAAAAAGAATTGATTGTTGAAGTAGAGTTTATAACTAATAAGAAGAAATATATTGTAACAAGAGGAATTAAACCTAATATCTTCACTATATTTTGTAATGGGGTATTAGTTAATCAAGATGCTGCATCTAAAGATTATCAAAAAGTACTTGAGGAGCAAATTTTAAAATTTAATTATAAAGCATTTACACAGATAGGTATTCTCGGTAGTGCATCTTTTACTCCTTTTATGCAGTTGCCTTTAGCACATCGTAGAGAAGTTATTGAAGATATTCTTGATATTCAGATCTTCTCTGTAATGAATACTTTACTTAAAGAAAAATTATCATTTAATAAAGATACTATTCGGGATCTTGATAGTAAAATAGAATTACAGAAACAAAAAGCGAAGATGCAAAAAGATTTTATTAAAAAGATCGAAGATACAAGAGATAAAAAAGCAGAAGAAGTTCGTAATGAGATAGAAAAAACTACTACAGAAATAGAAACTGCTCAAAAAACCATCGATCTATTAATGAATGATGTTACTGAAAAAAGAAAGAAAACTGACAGAAAAGATACATTAGAAAGTAAACTAGTTAAAGTAAAAACAATGCAGCAGAAACTAGACACATGTAATGTAAAGTTATCAACTGAAATTGTTTTCTATAAAAATAATGATGAATGTCCAACATGCAAACAATCTATTACACAGGAATACAAAGAAGATATCATTCAACAAAAACAAACTAAATATAAAGAAGTAGAAGAAGCAATTAAAAAATTAAATAAAGATTTGAAAAAGATAACAAGAAGTATAGATACTATTGATCATCTTAATGATGAAATTGATGAACTAAACAAAAAGATCCATGAGCACAATAGTATCATTCTTGCGAGTGAACGATACTTAACCAAATTACGAAAACAAGAAACTCAACCAACAGATGATATAGTAAATAATTTAGATCAGGAGAAGAAGAAGTTAAAGGAACTCGCTAAAGAAGTACTCAATTTATCCAATGAAAAAACATCTTTAAAAGAAGAACAAGAATATTACAATATCTGCACTCTATTGTTGAAAGATACAGGAATTAAGACAAAAGTAATACGACAATATCTTCCTATCATTAACAAATTAGTAAATAAATATTTAACATTGATGGATTTCTTTGTTCATTTTGAATTAGATGAAGCCTTCAATGAAGTGATAAAATCCCGTCATAGAGATGAATTTAGTTATGCATCATTTAGTGAGGGTGAAAAACAACGTATAGATCTATCACTTTTATTTACATGGAGAACAATAGCTAAAATGAAGAATTCAGTAAGTACAAATATTTTAATACTTGATGAAATCTTCGATAGTTCATTAGACAATAATGGTACAGATTTTCTTATGTCTCTTTTGAATACTTTGGGTGAAGAGACAAATCTTTTTGTAATCAGCCATAAACCAGATGCACTCTACGACAAGTTTCGTTCTGTAATCAGATTCGAGAAACACAATAACTTCTCAGTAGTTAGAAGTGCTTGACATTCCTCTTAATACATGTATAATATTCGTTCACTCGTTAGGAGATGTACATGAAAAAGACTCTTTTTGTTGCATTGATGTTGGCAGCAGGTGTTGTAAACGCACAACATCGAGGACATAATTATCATAGATATAACCATGGTCATCATCATGGTCATCATCATGGTCATCATCATGGTCATCATTACAAATGGATAGGTCCTATGGTTGCTGGTGCTATAATCGGTGGTGCGGTAGTGTATACTCAGAGACAGTATATACAACCTTCCACTATATACGTGGAAAAAGTACCGGAAAATCAAGTAGTTTGTGATTCTTGGATAGAAAAAATCGATCAAGATGGTAATGTTTCCCGCGAACGAATTTGCTATCAACGATAACTCATTGATTATAAAGTATATTATGAAAAGTGTTGAAATTCAACAAGTTATTTACGATTGGGCAATGACTCAAGATTTCACTGCCCCATATGGTGTTCTGATGGGTAAGCATACAAATAAAAAAGGTAAACAATATCTTAGTGTTACATTCGGACGTGCAAGAACCCTTGATGCTACAGTAGAAATTTACAATCGTAACTTCATGATTCTACGAACAAATCTTCATGGTAATAAAATCTTTAAAGATTTCAATGAGTTACAAGAGGCATTAAATCTTCTTTAAACTGCTTGACAATTAGTTCAGACTCTGTATAATCTCAGTATACGTTGATTAATTGATGAGGGAAAATATGCAAGCAGCGAAGATCGTTTTTAGCAAGTCACTGAACAAGTATACTGCTATTGTCGGTTCTAAGATCATTGCAAAGTCGAGGAATCAGGACTATCTGGTCATGCGTATTGCTTCGATGGGTTACACTCTCGCATCTGCACCTTCGATAGCAGAGCAGCAGAAGAAAGCAGATGAATTTGGCATTAATAAGCGGTTCGACTTTGTTGGTAAAATGGTCGATATGGTATCAAGCAAGACCATCGCCTCTGCCGTAATTACAGGTCAAGGTGGTTTGGGTAAGACGCATTCGGTGCTGAAGGCTCTCGAAGAGTCTGGTATGCAGAACGTGACTGAACTCGCATCGTTCGAGGTCGGTGCCAAGGTTCAATCGTCAAATTCCTATCGCATCATCAAGGGATTTTCGACTGCTAAAGGTTTGTATCGAACCCTGTTTGAGGGTAACGGTATGGTGCTGGTGTTTGATGATTGCGACAGTGTTCTTAAGGATCCTGTTGCATTGAATTTGCTTAAGGGTGCTCTTGATTCTTACTCGGAGCGTTATATCAGCTGGAATGCTGACATTCGAGATGAAGATCTTCCTCGTTCATTCAAGTTCACGGGCTCTGTTATCTTTATCTCTAATATGGATCTGGACTCAATCGATCAGGCAGTTCGTTCCCGCGCTCTTTGCGTGGATGTATCGATGACAGAAGAGCAGAAGGTTGAGCGGATGGAGAAGATCATCGAGGACAAGGAGTTTCTGCCAGAATATTCGATGGAACAAAAGATTGAATCTATCGCATTCATCAAGATGTGTCTCAAAGAGATTAGCAATTTGTCTCTGCGGTCGTTGATTGCGACAGTTAAAATTCGTTCGCGGGGTGGAGATTGGAAGTCTCTTGCAAAATATATTCTCACCCAAGGAGCTTAATGTAATGGTAATAAAAGTAATTGAGCGTAAGTTACAAAAAAATCTAGTTAAAGAAACTATATGCCATTGTTGTAATAACACTCTAGAATATACATCTGAAGATGTACATGAATATAGAGAATATGACTTCGATCTGCGCGGTGATATAGTATACTATATCGAATGCCCAGCTTGTTTTCAGAGAACTCATGTAACAGGAAAAGTTTAAAATGCTGCTTGACATCTTCTCTTGTAGCATTTATAATATAAAAAATTGTTAAGGAGTTAAGAGTGATTTTATCCCAATCAAAGTCAATTCTAGCAAAGCTTCTTGCTGAAGAAGATATTAATGTGCAACATAAGAATGTCTCAACTGCCTACTTTGAGTTGAAGAATAGAACACTTGTCTGCCCTATATGGAAAGACATGACTGCAGATGTATATGATCTTCTAATGGGGCATGAAGTCGGACATGCTCTCTTTACTCCTGCTGAAGGGTGGCATAATGCCATTGATAAGAAGAATTCAAAGGGATTTAAAACCTATCTAAATGTAGTTGAGGATGCTCGAATTGAGAGGATGATTAGAGGAAAATTTCCTGGGCTTCGTAAATCCTTTTACTCCGCATATAGAATTCTATTTGATAATGATTTCTTTGGAGTGAAAAAATATAATCTAGATGTAGAGAAGTTGCCTTTGATTGATAGAATCAATCTTCATTTTAAACTTGGTTCTATTCTCAATCTAAAATTCAATACAGCAGAACAATATTATGTAGATAAGGTTGATACTTGTCAGACGTGGAGTGATGTAGAGAAAGTATCTACTGAGATATATGATTATGCGAAAAAGACTGAATCTAATCTTCTCCACTTTGATATCATGGATGAGATGATGGATCAGGATGGAGAAGATGCTGATTCAGATTATTATGAAGAAGTAGATGAAGAAGTAGATGAAGAAATAGATCCTATATCTATCACGGATCAAGAATTTAGAAATCGTGAGAGTGATCTGAGAGAAGAATCTTCTGAAGATACTATTTATCTTACTTTACCTAAGATGAATTGGAGACCTCGAATTATTGGCTATAAAACAGTATATAAGAATATTGCTCAAAGTTATTATGATGTCTACAAAAACTATGATCTCGCAATTCTTTCCGATATCGAAGTAGAAAGAAACAAACTATTTTCAGAGTTTAAAAAGAAAAATGAGAAATATGTTGCTTATATGGTCAAGGAATTTGAGTTGAGGAAAAATGCTCAGCAATTTGCAAGAGCAGCAGTATCAAAGACAGGTGAGCTTGATACCAAGAAACTTTTTTCATATAAAATTGCTGATGATCTCTTTAAACGCATGACTATCATCCCTAATGGTAAAAATCATGGGTTGATTATGTTTATTGATTTTTCTATGTCAATGCATGATCATTTTAAGGCAACAATAGAACAAACTATTCTATTAGCAATGTTCTGCAGAAAAATTAATATCCCCTTTCATGTTTACTCGTTTACTAATGCCGCAGACCTATATAAGGAAATCCCCACAGTAGCAGAAGAACAAAAAATTCCATTATTCCCTAATGTAGAAGATGGTAATCCTATCTTCCCAGAACGAGGATTTAGACTACGTGAGTATATTAATTCAAGAATGTCTAGCCGTGAATTTAAACATGCGTTGAAAGTTCTTCTACTTATTGCTGAATCCTATACATATAACAATAAATTTGTAATGCCTTATTCAGAAAAACTAAATTCTACTCCTTTGGATGAAGCTATTATCGCCGCTATTCCTCTGGTAAAAGAATTTAAAAAAGTTAATAAACTTGATATTGTGAATACTATCTTTCTTTCAGATGGAGAGTCTGATGGTTGCACATCATATAATGTTATAAACAATAACGGGGCAACATATCTGCCTAGATATTCTTCAACTCGTATAATCACTGATCCAGAAACTAAACTACAAGGGCTATCACATAGTAAGCAACCTCTTACGTGTGCTTTACTTCAACTATTTAAACAGTTAACCGATTCTAATGTTGTTGGATTCTTCTTGGCAGGTAATACAAGATCTAAGATCCATAAATATATCTCAATTTATAGTTCTAAACTTCTTACAGAAGAAAATTTTAAGAAATTTAGAAAACAAAAATATTATGAGATCAATGGTGGAGGTTATGATAGTTTCTTTATTCTTACAGGTGGAAAGGATCTAGAAATTAATGATGATGGTATAGAGGTATCTGAAAAAGCATCTAAGAATGAATTGAAAAAGGCATTTATTCTCAACAGAAATAAAAAGAATTTTAATCGTATGTTTCTTAACAGATTTGCTGAGATTATCTCCTAAGATTTTGCTTGACATCTGATTCTAGTTATATTATAATATATTTTTAACATTGAAGAAGGGATATACATTATGGCACGCACTAGTTTTTATACTCCTGAGCAACAAAAGAAAGTTATTTCTCAACTAGTTGAGAAGTTTGGTCCAATTGTTACTAGGAAACAGATTCTTTCTTTTATTGAAGAAAACAAATATCCCTTTCCATTCTTCATCTTTAATTTTGGTACATATAAAAGTGGTCATGGATTGTATAATTTTATCGTCAATGCACCTGTGGCCAAGAGTGAAGAAAAAGTTATTGAAACTGAACCCGCAATGGCAGTAGTTCCTCTACGGCAGAAACGTATGCATACAGAAGTAGACAATCTTGTTCCTGAAAAAGATTCGACATATGTTCCTTTTGGATTTTTCAAGGATCTAGAATCGATTATTCGTTCATATGAATTCTATCCCGTGTTTATCACTGGACTTTCTGGTAACGGTAAGACAACAATGGTTGAGCAAATCTGTGCTCGTATTAAGAGGGAATGTATTCGTATCAATGTATCAATTGAGACAGATGAAGATGATCTAATTGGTGGAAATACTCTTGTAGATGGCAATATCGTTTATCGTGAAGGACCATTTCTAACTGCAATGAAACGTGGTGCTGTAGTCATTCTAGATGAAATTGATCGTGGATCTAATAAACTAATGTGCTTGCAAGCTATTCTAGAAGGTAAACCATATTTCAATAAAAAGACAGGTGAGGTTGTACATGCAGCTAGGGGCTTTAATGTAATTGCAACAGCAAATACTAAAGGACGAGGTACTGAAGATGGAAAGTTTATTGCTGCTCAGATTCTCGATGAAGCATTTCTAGAACGGTTTCCCATTACAATTGAACAAGAATATCCTTCTTCATCAGTAGAAAAAAAGATTATTATTAATAATATGGATGTACATAATTGCACAGATGAAAGTTTTGCAGATAAACTGGTAACATGGGCAGATATCATTCGCAAAACCTTCCAAGAAGGTGCTATCGATGAACTCATTTCTACTCGTCGTCTAGTTCATATTGTTAAAGCCTATAGCATGTTTAAAGATAAACAGAAAGCAATTCAACTTTGTATCAATAGGTTCGATGAAGAAACTAAAGGTGCTTTTTTAGATCTTTATTCTAAAATTGATACTGAAACACAACCTATTCAAGAACAACCACAACAAGAAGTAACACCTGAAAATACTGCAGTATAAATAACAAGGAAGTTAAAGGAAGCGGGCTTAAGCCCGCTTCCTTTATTATATAAAAACAATGTGGAAAATATAATGAAGAAAGTTGCTTTAATTACAGGTATTACAGGTCAAGATGGATCTTATCTAGCAGAACTTTTACTTGAAAAAAATTATGAAGTACATGGTATAATTCGCCGTAGTTCTTCTATTAATACAAGTAGAATTGATCATGTATATGAGCATCCAAATCTAAAATTACATTATGGTGATGTTACTGATTCTCTTTCTCTAACTTCTATTATTCAAAAAGTATGTCCTAATGAGATATACAATTTAGCGGCTCAGAGTCATGTTAAAGTCTCCTTTGAGATACCTGAATATACAGCTCAAGTTGATGCTGTAGGGACATTGAGAATATTAGAAGCAGTTAGATTTCTAAAATTAGAAAAAGTAACAAAAATTTATCAAGCATCGACATCTGAACTATATGGATTGGTGCAAGAGACTCCTCAAAAAGAAACTACTCCGTTCTATCCTCGTTCCCCCTATGGAGTGGCGAAACTATATGGATATTGGATAGTAAAAAATTACCGAGAAGCATATAATATGTTTGCTTGTACTGGTATACTTTTCAACCATGAGTCACCTCGCCGTGGACATAATTTTGTGACTAAGAAGATTGTAGATGGATTAAGAAATATCTGTAAGGGTAAACAAGATGTATTATATTTGGGCAATTTAAATGCAAAGCGTGATTGGGGACATGCAAAAGACTATGCTAGAGCAATGTGGTTAATGATGCAACAAGAAACACCTGATGATTATGTTATTGCAACAGGGGAGCAGTATTCAGTTAAAGAATTTATTGAAGAGTGTGCTCCTCATTTCAAAATGAGTATATATTGGGAGGGCGAGAGTGAAAACGAAGTGGGTTATGATCGTTTTACTGGTCAACCAGTAATTAGAGTTGATCCGAGATATTTTCGACCATCAGAAGTAGATTCTTTATTAGGTGATGCCACAAAAGCAAGAGATGTATTGGGATGGAAACCTGAATATACATTTGAAAAATTAGTGAATGAGATGTGCAATGAATAAACATGAGAAAATTTTTGTTGCAGGACATAGAGGTTTAGTTGGATCTTCATTAGTTAGACGTCTAACTGAACTAGGTTATAGTAATATACTAGTGGTGGATAAAGAAAAAGTAGATCTTAGATTCCAAACAGCAGTTAATCAATTTTTTGAAAAAGAAAAACCCGATTATGTTTTCTTAGCTGCAGCTAAAGTAGGTGGCATTAACTACAATGCCACTCATCCAGCTGATTTTATCTTCGATAATCTTGCTATACAGAACAATGTAATCAATGCAGCTTGGCATGTAAATTGTAAAAAGTTATTATTTTTAGGTAGTGCATGTATCTATCCTAAAGTCACACCACAACCTATTAAAGAAGAGTATTTACTCACTGCACCATTAGAACCTACTAATGAACCATACGCACTAGCAAAGATTGCAGGTCTACGCATGTGTCAGGCGTATCATAAACAATTTGGTTTCAATGCTATCAGTGTTATGCCTGCTAATCTGTATGGTATTAATGATAATTTTCACCCTGATAGATGCCACGTAATTCCTGGTATGATTAACAAGTTTTACAATGCTAAAGTAAACAATCTACCACAAGTTGAGGCATGGGGAGATGGAACACCTACGCGAGAATTTTTGTATGTAGATGATTTAGCAGATGCTTGTATTTTTCTTATGAATTATTATGATTCACCCGATCATATTAACATTGGTAGTGATGTTGAAATTACTATCAAAGATCTTTCTGATATCATTAAAAAGAAGATTGGTTATGAAGGTGAAATCTTTTGGAACATCAATAAACCTAATGGTACTCCTCGTCGTAAAATTGACAATGAAAAGTTATTTTCTCTTGGGTGGAGACCAAAAGTGTCATTTGAAGAAGGATTAGAGAGATCTGTAAATTGGTTTATTGCTAATAAGGATAGATTTCTATGAGATGGCCTTTGATGGGTGAAACAATTACCTTTATGGATAGAGTCAAGATGGCTAAGTTCGTACTTACTACCAAAAGATTTACTAATGGTAAAAAAGTATATGATTTTGAAAAACAATGGAGTGAGTGGTTAGGGTGTAAACATTCACTTTTTGTTTCAAGTGGTAGTACAGCAAACTTTCTTCTCATTGCTGCAGTAAAAGAACATTTTAAGTTACAGCCCGGTGATAAAGTTTTGCTACCCGGATGTACTTGGATGACTAATGTCGCACCAATTATTCAATTGGGGTTACAACCTATCTTTTGTGATATCAATTTACAAGATTTTAGTTTTGATTATAACGAAGTTTGTGCAATAGAAAAAGTTCATCGAGATATTAAACTAATTTTTACCACACATTTACTAGGTTTTCCTAGTGATTGCTCTGTATTAAGAACTATTTTTCCAAAAGCTCTTATACTAGAAGATATATGTGAATCACATGGGTGTATTATACGTAGTAATTTTCCAGAAAAAGTTGGATCAAAAAGTTTAGGTGCCACATTTAGTTTTTATTTTGGTCATCATATGTCCACAATTGAAGGTGGAATGGTATGCACAAATAATGAAGATCTTTATGATCTCATGAGAATGAAACGTAGCCATGGATTAGCGCGTGAATCAACTTGGTACGATGTTTATGCTAATGCTTATCCACATATCGACAAACAGTTTCTTTTTATGACGGATGGTTATAACTTTAGAAATCATGAGATCTGTGCTGTTTTAGGTATTGAACAACTTAAACGTTTAGATCGCATGAATGAACAACGTGAAAGAAATTATAAAAATTATTGTGAAATAATTAAGTATTATGATAGATTATTCTATCCACACCAGAGAGATTTTTATGCTAGTAGTTTTTGCTTTCCCTTCATTTGTAGAAAAGAAGATACAATGAAGAAACTTAAACAAGTATTCATTAAGAACGGTATTGAGTATAGACCAATTGTGAGTGGCAATCTTTTGGAACAACCTTTCTTAAAATCTTATTCATTAACAACTACAAAGAAGATTACCAATCTTGATATTATTCAGAAAAAAGGTGTGTATATTGGTAACAATCACTTTGTCAAAGATAAAGATATGCAGTTTCTTCACAAAATTATTGGAGAAGTATTATGATAGGTGTTTCAATAGAGGAAACAATTAAGCAAGCAGTAGAGAAAACTCTAACACAAAGAACTCTACCCGATACTGAATATGTTGCTACAGACAATTTGGGTGAGGTTATAGAGAAGTTAGTAATTCTTCACATTCGTACTTGGATGTTAGAGGATGCAATTCAAGGAGCAAAGACTGATGCTGAGATTGCAGAGCTAAAGCGCAAAATAGATATTTGCTTTAAAGTAAAAAGACCAAAATTTGTTCAAGCTATTAATCTAATGATCGATGATTGTATTGTAAGAAACAAAAGTTTAGTTGAAGATTCAGTTAAACTTTATAAAGGTATCGATAGTGTTTAACAGAATAGTATTCTTCAATCACTTTCACCGTGGTGATCTTTTTACTCATAAAGAGTTCGTTCGTGAGATAAAAAAATCATTAAAAAATGTGGACTATGAGTATTGGCATTTTAACCATCCTAAAGTTAATCTTGATCTACAAATTCCATTGACTGGTGTTCCTAAAGTACCCAAAAATCATTTATTTTATAGACATGAAGATACTCTTCTGATTAATACTTGGATTGGTGTGCATTCACAGATTTTTAATGAATGTGGAGGAGTAAATCTACAATCGTTATCTAGAAGTTGGACAACAATATATGAGACCATTAATAGTTTATTTAATGTTAATCTGGTTACTTACAACGACATTACTAAGTATCTTCCCACAGTTAATTACTCTTTTTTCAATTTAGAATCTATTGAAGTATACTTGAAGCAAAGATCATCACAAAAAAAGGTGCTAATCTGTAATGGTATACCAATGTCGGGTCAATCTTTTCAATCCTCAATGGAGGCTGAGATTCAAGAGTTTGCCCTTAAGTATAAAGATATAGATTTCATTTGTACTAAAAAGTTTAATTGTAGTATTCCTAATATATGTTTCACAGATGAAATTATTGCTGATAAAGAAGAATACACTTATAAGACTCCATGGAATGATAGAAGTTTAAACAATTGTGATCTAAACGAGATATCGTATTTGAGTACAAAATGTGATATGATTATAGGGAAGAACTCAGGTCCATTCGTTTTCTGTGAAACCTATAATAATCTGATGGATTCCACAAAAAAGATTATCTCGTTTAGTCGTGGTGAAAGAGAATCGATGTCTAACGGAATAGATAAGAAGTGTGATTACCATTTAGTTACAGATCATTCACCTGACAATATAAAGTACATTATTGAAAGAGAGTTGAATAAATTATGAAACAAAAACTGAAACTAGGATTTACTGATACACATGACCATCTAGCATCATTCTTTTATCACATTCTCTCTAAAAGATATGATATTGAGATTGATAATGAGAAACCAGAGTTTCTCATCTTTGGTGATGAAAATTTTGGTACAAATAACAAAAACTTTTCAAAGCTGGATTGTATTAAAATTTTTTACACTGGTGAAAATCGTAGACCAGAAAATTATGATTGCCATTATGCAATAACTTTTGATCATAACTTTAATCCATGGCATTATCGGTTGCCTCTGTTTATGATCTATATTTGGTCTTTAGAGAATATACATAAAGCACCTTATCCCCAGGACTATATTCTAGAGAATCATATTCAACCTAAGACAGATTTCTGTTCTTTTGTTGTAAGTAATGGTGGATGTAAGGAGAGAAATGATTTTTTTCAAAAATTAAATGAAAGAAAACTAGTTCATAGTGCAGGTAGACATTTAAAGAATGTTGATGTACAATTAGATACTGAAGTAGATAAGATCAACTACTTAGCTAAACATAAGTTTAATATTTGCTTTGAAAGCGGATCTCATCCTGGTTATGTAACAGAAAAGATTCTTCATGCTTTTTATGCTGGTACAGTGCCAATCTATTGGGGTAGTCCTACAGTATCACTTGACTTCAATCCAAATGCTTTTATCAATGTTCACAGTTATAAAGATATAAACCATTGTATTGAAACAATTATGGCTATATATAATGATGATGAACTGTATAATAGAATTTTGACTCAACCAAAGTTTCCTTTTAACATTCCTCCTTCTTATTATCTTTATGATAATTTTTTAAATTGGTTTGATGCTATTGTTTATAGAAAGATTGAATCGAGAGATGCAAATACACTCATTTATTTTTAATTGGCGAGGTCAATATGAAAAAGCCAAATATAAAGAAAAACAATTAAAAGATCTTGGATTAAAAGTTACTGTTATTAATAGTGATGATACAGTAACTGCACAAGAGGTTGATTGGATCAATATAGGAGAATGTTCTTATTTTACATCTCAATTTTTAATGGCGTTAAAATTATTTGATGGTGATATTTTATTCCATATTCAGGCAGATGCATCTTATGATAATTGGAATAAATTGATTGAAGATGCAAAGATATATTATGAAAAGTATAAATGGGGGATATATGCACCTAATGTAGACTATACATGGTATGATTCTACGAGAACAGATATTTCTCAAGTAAAGTTTAGAGATGATGCCAATTTGAGATTAATATCTTGTCCTGATTGTACCTGTTGGTTTATACATAAAGATATAATAGAAGAGTTTAATAATAGACAGATTGATATGAGTCCATATAAAATGGGGTGGGGTTGGGATATTATTTTTCCAGGAATAAGTTTTCTGAAGAGTAGATTGGTCATTAGAGACTATAATCATACGATAGAGCATCCTCCGGGAACCAACTATAATAAGAACCAAGCTGAAGTTGAGATGCAGCAGCTTTTCAATTCTCTCCCCAATGATCTAAAAGTTATGTTTAGTTTGATTAAAGGTGATCGTCAACAAATTTTACAAATGTTCAAAAAATAGATATGAAAAAACTATTATCCTTTTCTGTGTGGGGAAATAATCCTCGTTATGTGGTGGGAGCACATCGTCAAATTGAACTTGCTAATAAGTATTTTCCTGATTGGAATATTAGAATTTATACTGATAATTATTCAAACTTTAAGAAATATCAGTATGTTGAGTTAGTAAGATGTGAAGATGGTTCACCAGGATTATTTTGGAGATTCTTTCCTTTATTTGAAGATACTTATGACATTATAGCGAGTAGGGACTCAGATAGTAGGTTTTCATTCAGAGAATGCAAAGCTATGAAAGAGTTTGTTGAGAGTGGTAAACGATTTCATGTTATTCGAGATCACGAAGCACATTTTCAATTTCCAATCATGGGGGGGATGTTTGCATGTAAGGGTGGATTACCTATCTCTCTAAGAGAGGTGATGATTGACTTTATGCTAAAACAAAAAGAATATTTAAGTGATCAAATTTTTCTGCGCGACTTTGTTTGGAAAGATGTTGAAAGTGATACGCTTATTCATAGTATGAATGAAGGTTGGTTCGGTGAAACAAGAGCAAAGTTAAAGAATCGCTTTTCTTTTTGTGGAAACGGATATGATGAGCATGACATGCCTTTGTATGCTCCAACACTAAAGGAATGTGTTGGGTTTAACCCAAAAAATGTACAAACACAGTATAGGTTTGATTTTGGGCAACTAAATGACTAAAGTTATAGTTCATCATCATTTGGGACTAGGTGATCATTTTATATGTAATGGTATAGTCAATGCCCTTTCAAAACAGGTGAAAATTTATCTAGTCTGCAAAGAAAATTATTATGAAACTGTTAGTTATCTATATACAGATAATTTCAATGTAAAATTAATACCTCTATATAACGATAGCTACTTTGGTGAATTTGAACAGGTATCTCATATTCAAAAAGTTCTACAGAAAGACTTAATAAGAATAGGATTTCAAAACATAGAACATACACATTTTGATAGAAATTTTTATGAGTCAGTTGAAATGCCTTTCGAGTATAGATATACAATGTTTAGATTGCCTAAAGTTAATCAAAAGGCATCTAAACTATATCAACAGCTATCACATGGGCAAGAATATGTACTGGCACATCGTCAATCGAGCGAATCTAAATATAATATAAATATAGACACACATTTGCCTGTAATTGATGTTGATCTTAGAGTTTCTCAAAATATGTTGAATTGGATTGATCTAATAAAGGGTGCTTCTCAGATTCACTGTGTTCCTAGCAGCTTTTACTGCTTAGTTGATAGTATAGCGTCTACTCTCGAGGGTAAGTTGTTTTATCATGATATTAGAAAGGGTACCCTTCTAAATCCAAATAACGAGTTTAATAATAACTGTTGGAATGTAATATCTTATGCTTCCAAACTATAACTGTGATAACAACGGGGTTATCTTTCAACAAACCAAGGTTCCAACCAAATATGACAAAACCTATGTTATAGATAGATACGATTCATATGGAGAGTTATCTAACTATATGGGTTATCTTAGACTAGGATATATTGTCGGGGCTTTGGGACGTATACCAGAATCGATTCTTGATGTGGGATATGGAAATGGCGCCTTTCTAAAGGTATGCACGAACATAATATCAGAATGCTACGGAAACGATGTAAGTGGATATAATCTGCCCCCCTCTTGCTCATTCATTTCAGAAATTACTTCAAAACATTTTGATGTTATAACATTTTTTGATTCTCTTGAACACTTTGAGGATATAAGCATTGTAGGTGAGCTGAAGTGTAACTATTTAGTTATTAGCGTACCTTGGTGTCACTATTATAATGACAGTTGGTTTGAGAACTGGAAACACAGACGTCCGAATGAACATCTCTTTCATTTCAATGAAAATTCATTAGTTAAGTTTATGTCGGAACATAAGTTTGATCTTTTGTCTTTTTCACATATAGAGGATACTATCAGAAAAGGTGAGCAAAGAAATATCTTAAGTGCTATTTTTCAAAAGAGAATTAGATGAAAATCATCGCACATAGAGGAAATATATTCGGTCCCAGTAGAGATGAAAACCGCCCCGAACATATTGACAGAGCCATCTCTTTAGGTTATGATGTTGAAGTTGATATTCATGTAGATCAAGAAACTCTTCTTCTGGGTCATGATAGTGGTATCTATAAAGTTGATATGGCTTGGCTTACAGAACGTAAGAATAGGTTGTGGATTCATTGTAAAAATTTTAATGCTTTAAGTTTGTTATCAGCCACAGACTTTAATTATTTTTATCATATTGATGATCCTTATACTATAACAAGCTTAGGTTATATTTGGACATATCCGGGACAGCAATTTACCCAAAACTTTGTATTGGTTATTCCTGAAATAGCAAATATTATTCCTCAAAAAAATATTGAGTGTTGTGCAGTATGCACAGACTATGCACATGATTGGAGGCTGCAGTGAAAGATTTTTTGTTTATTTACTTTTCCCATCTGCCCGGACCAGAGTTTTTTTTTAGAAGCATTGAAAATTGCGGGTATTCATGTGACTTTGTGACTGAAAAATATGTGCATGAATTTGTCCCCAACAATGAATATAAAGTAGTAATATGTTATTTACATGAACATCCTTATGTATCTCATGTGAATAGAATATTGAGACATCCTCATCTATCTAAAACTTTTATGGTACAGCATGATGATAGTGACTTTGAGCATGTTCAAGTATATTATTCTAAAAGACCACAACTTGTTATTCAGCGTGAATTAACAACTGAAAGTAATTCTCCTTTTGATGCTGCACTAGAGCCGATGCATTTTTCATTCCCATCAATTTACAATGTAGAATTACAAAAAAAAGACATCGATATATCATTCATCGGAAGACAAACTAATCCGAGAAGAGAAACCTTCATTAATTATATCATGCATCTTTCAAAAAATGACCTTAGACATTTTAATTGGTTTATTGACAATGGTAACTGCCGAAACCATGGTGAGTTTGTTAGGATAACTAATCAATCTAAAATATGTTTGCACTTCCCTGGGAATTCACAAGATAGTATCAGAATTTGGGAACTAGCTAGCGCAAACACTTGTTTATTGATGCCTCCAAACAACCTATTATCATTGTCTGATAAACATATGCCTCTCAAAAATTATGTTAAGTATAATGAAGATATGCATGACCTTAAGGATATCCTAACATATTATCTAGCAGAAAATAGATATGAGTATGTTGCAAGAATGCTTCGTGATGAATACAATGAATATCACACACCTAAAAGATGTTTTGAAGCATACTATCAACAAATACTAAATCATGCTCCGGTTGAAAAGAAACCCTGCATTCCAGTCGAATGCGATGATATCTATAGAAGGTTTTGGAATGAGGAAGAGGCTTATTGGAAAGATAAAAGATAGGTAGATATGTTAAGATTTTAACATCCATTACTTTGAACTAAATTGGGTTACACAATAAAAACTAACGTTAAAACATATCAAACAGGTGGTATATGAATAAATTGGTTATTTTTGATTTAGATGGTGTTCTGATAGACAGTAAAGAAATTCATTATAGAACACTAAATACTGCGCTTGGGCAGTTTAATCCCTCCTATATCATTGAGAGAGAAGAACATCTAAAATATTATGACGGGCTAACTACTCAGACAAAATTAGATTTACTTTCAGAGCGAAAGCAGTTGCCTAAGGCTCTTCATTCTCAAATATGGGAACTGAAGCAGCATTTAACATCTGAGTCATTTAGCAGCCTGCTATCTGATGTTAAGATAATTGAAATCTGCAAATGGTTGAAAGCGCAGGACTTCAAAATTGCAGTAGCGACTAATAGTATTCGTCAAACAACAAAGATAATATTACTTCGCTTAGGAATCATGGAATATGTAGATGTGTTTGTCACAAATCAAGATGTTTCAAAACCAAAACCTCATCCTGAAATGTATTGGAGATGCATGACTTTGACTGGCTGTATCCCTAAAAATACACTCATAGTTGAGGATAGCCCTGTAGGTAGAGAGGGGGCAAGGAATAGCGGAGCTCATGTATGTGAAGTCAATGATACTAATGATGTAACTTTAGAGCGTATACAGCATTCTCTGAATAAAATTAATAATGTGCAAGATACTGAACCTTGGGTTGACGAAACTCTAAATGTTCTTATTCCCATGGCAGGGCTAGGTAGTAGATTTGTTTCTGCAGGATACTCCTTACCCAAACCCCTTATTGATGTAAAGGGGAAACCTATGATTCAACTAGTTGTAGAGAATCTAAACATAAAAGCAAACTATATTTTTATTATTCAGCGGGAGCATTATGAGAAGTTTAACTTGAAGTACCTTTTCAACATAATGACACCAAATAACCAAGTTATTTTAGTTGATACGATAACAGACGGAGCCGCACGCACCACTTTACTTGCAAAAGGACTCCTAGATAATAATAACCCTCTTCTTATTGCTAACAGTGATCAGTTTGTTGAATGGTCTCCAAAAGATATCATGTATAGGGCTGTAACAGATAAAGTTGATGCAGGT
>Ga0208644_1000006_pt1 | contig 155131 bp, 191 predicted proteins | sample VirMetDEL_Nov_18_FD_184517 | JGI IMG/M metagenome (GOLD analysis project Ga0208644, IMG submission 184517) | Aqueous microbial communities from the Delaware River and Bay under freshwater to marine salinity gradient to study organic matter... | ecosystem: Environmental > Aquatic > Marine >...
ATAAGTATTGTAAGAGTTTGCCTGTTAAGCATTATCGTTGGAGAAACAATAACGACATCGTAACGACTGTTCCTCCCGCGTTTCTTGGTTTCAAGCATCATGGTGAAAGTTGTTACATCAATGCTTACGGGCAAGTAAGAAATCTCAGCGGATGGCAATTAGTTAAAGACAAACTGCGTGGCATCTGGATGGGATTGAAAGAAGGTAAGATTGATAGTTTTGGTGATCATAGTATGGTTGAATATATCAAACACTTAGAAAACTGGAACAAGGAGTAACCATGAAAGATTATCTCTGGAAAATCATGGGAGAAAGAACGTCAATCGACGGAGCGATGTTAATTGGTGTTTGTGGTGCTGTTATATTGTTTGGCGGTATTGCTAAGTTACTTGCATGGGCAGGTCTTGCTTGGGGTATTTGGACGTTAGTAAAACCAGAAAATTAATAATATATAGAAGTAGTTCTTTTGGAATTACTTTGAATGAAATTATTTGAATCATTAACTGAAGATAACTTTTTACTTTTCGCAGCAAGAAATTATTATAATCCTACTTGTATTGACGCTGACGAATTTCATGAAGACTTGAAACGTTTTAAATATGTTAAGAGACTTGTTAATCGTTACATAGATAATCAAATTTTATCTGAGCGATTAATTCTCAATCACTTGATAGTTATCTTCAACGTTTTTGATGTCGGTCCTGGTTTAAAAATGCTCGAACATAGGTTAGATGAAAAACATTGGCCGGTGATTAAACCGTTTCTAATTTTCCTTAAAATTATCACCAACGATAAATATACTGGAATAAGCATGGACGAACATGTAGTTGACGCTTTGAGGAAAATTTAATGTCACTAATTACAAGAGCGGGAGACCTAGTATATACGTTTCGATTTTTGAAACTGTTGGTCACGCCATTCACAGAAACAGACGCTTTTAAATTAGGTTTGATTGACGAAGATGGTAAGAGGATTAAATCCGAAACTATCGATGACGCCGAGAAAAAATCTGCTTATACAGCATTCCACCGTTTAGTTTTCAATGTTAAAAGATTAATGGCAAAAGCACCAGGAGGTAGTTCTAAGATTGCCTCCTATGCTGCTGCTTTATATTTAATCCGTGAACATTTTAACCTTTCCGATAAAAATTTGCAAAAACTTGTGACAGAATCTAAGATGGATGTGATGGATTTTCTAACAGAAAATTCTCAATGGTACGTTTTAGATAACAAAATGTTAAGTCCTGGGGTCTATAGAATTAGAAACGAAAAAGTTTTATCAAAGTCCCTTGAACCTCTCGCGAACGAAAAGGATAAAGTTCGTGTTGAAGATAATTCATTTCCGATTACCGATATATTTGGTATCGATATTTACGAAGCAACACATATTAACTCAAATCAGAAAATACATGTTGCAGTAGGGGAGATATATAAGTGAAATCGTTTAAACAACACACTGAGGAAATGACGACTGCTGCTGACGCAGGTATTCCTCATGACACAGCAAACATGGGTCCGCGTAACAAAAAGAAAAAATATAAAGTTATGACACGCGGATATATAGAAGTGAATGGTAAAAGAAAGAAGTTAGTCAAATGATTCAAATTGTTATGTTAATGGCTGCATTATCTGCTATCGGTGGTGGATATGCTTATCACGTCTCAACCGTTTCCAAATTAGAATCTAACATTGTTCAACTCGAAGCGAACAATCGCACTCTTAAAGAAAACCAAGTTCAAATGGAGGTTGCTGTTAAAACAGCACAGGAATCTCTTGCTGCAGCTGAAGCAAATGCAAAAAAGTCAGAAGCTGCTATGACTGCTTTAACTCAACGCAATAATGAATTAGCGAGAGAAAAAGCAAATTACATGAAGATCTTCAAAGATCATAACCTGACTCGACTCGCTCGCGCCAAACCTGGCATGATTGAGAAACGAATCAATAATGGAACTGCAAAAGTTTTTAGGGATTTAGAAAATGATACGAAAGAACTTATGGCTGCTGATGATAATGATGCTGTTACTCCAGAGTTGTCAGTGGATGCCCAAGTGGAAGTGGGGAAAGGAAACGACGCCAGTAATACCGGAACCGAAAATAATAACAGTGGAGAAGAAAGTCCCGCTGAGGATTTACCAACCGCCGCTGCCACAGGAGATTGATTTACTCGATGTAAACTTCTTTGTAATCACAGAGGAGAACTTAGAGGATCAGGTCAAGGTTATCGAGAAAATGCTTGACGGGCAGTTCGTTGTGTTTGCTCTTACTCCAGATGGTTATGAGAAGATGGCAGAGAACTTTCAAGAAGTTCGACGCTACGTGAGACAACAAAAAGAACTTATTATCTACTATCGTGAAGCGACTACTGAGTCTGAAGGAACAGACGCAGAAGATTGGTTGCGAAACAATCCAAAATAATATATAATAGACCCAAGTCTTTAGATCAACCATATTAACTTAATGGAGGCGAACTTTCATGCCCAGTAATTACCTACCCACATCATATCAAGAATTTATCCATCTGTCTCGTTATTCGAGATGGTTGCCTGAAAAGGGAAGAAGAGAGACTTGGGAGGAAACGATCGCGAGGTATTTTGATTTTTTTACAGAACACCTTGAAGAAACCTGTAACTACAAATTGCCAAAGGCATTACGAACCGAATTAGAAGAAGCAGTATTAACCCAAAGAATTATGCCTTCAATGCGTTGTCTTATGACTGCTGGTGAAGCATTAAAACGAGAAAACATTGCGGGTTATAACTGTTCATACATTGCAGTCGACAAACCTCATGCATTTGATGAAATCCTTTATGTACTAATGAATGGTACTGGCGTTGGATTCTCTGTTGAACGTCAATATGTTTCTCAACTCCCTGTTGTTGCTGAGGAGTTTCATGATACAGATACTACAATTATGGTCGCAGACTCTAAGTTGGGTTGGGCGAAAGCATTAAAAGAAATGATCGGTTTGCTGTATGCTGGACAGGTTCCTAAGTGGGATCTATCTAAAGTTCGCCCTGCTGGTGCTCCTCTTAAAACTTTTGGTGGTCGTGCATCAGGTCCAGAACCACTTAATCAATTATTCCTATTTTGTATTCAAACGTTTAAGAATGCTGCTGGTCGTAAATTAAACTCAGTAGAATGTCACGATATCGTCTGTAAGATCGCTGAGATCGTCGTGGTAGGCGGTGTGCGTCGCTCTGCACTTATTTCTCTATCAAACCTTTCCGATGATAGGATGAGACATGCAAAAGCAGGTCAATGGTGGACTGACCATGGACAACGCGCTCTGGCGAATAACTCGGCGTGCTACACAGAGAAACCAGACATTGGTATCTTTATGGATGAGTGGAAAGCATTGTATGATTCCAAGTCGGGCGAGCGTGGTATTTTCAATCGTGAGTCTGCTAACAAAATGGCAGCAATGTCAGGTCGTAGAGAAGTAGACGGGCATGAGTTTGGAACTAATCCTTGCTCTGAGATTATCCTCCGCTCTCGCGAATTCTGCAACCTCTCCGAAGTCGTAGTTCGACCAAATGATACCTGGTTAGACCTGAGAGAAAAGGTTCGTCTTGCAACGATTCTTGGAACATTCCAAAGCAGTTTGATTAACTTTAAATATATCTCTGGCGCGTGGAAGAAGAACTGTGAAGAGGAACGATTGCTCGGCGTATCAATGACAGGGATTATGGATAATCCTTTGACCAATGGTAAACAGTCAAGCGACCTTGTGCCTCAGTTAGAATTGCTGAAGTCTGTTGCTGTAGAAACAAACAAAGAGATGGCGAAGAAGTTGGGTATTAATGCTTCAACTGCAATTACCTGCGTTAAACCATCTGGCACGGTTTCACAATTGGTTGACGCTGCTTCTGGTATTCATGCTCGTCATAATCCTTATTACATTAGAACAGTTCGTGGGGATAAGAAAGACCCATTGACCAAAATGATGATTGATGAAGGATTCCCTGTTGAAGATGATCAAATGAATCCATCACACACCTCAGTATTTTCGTTTCCCGTCAAGGTAGATAAAGGTGCTGTGTTTAGAACTGACATGACTGCTATCCAACAATTAGAACTTTGGTTGACTTATCAAAGAAGTTGGTGTGAGCATAAACCATCAATTACTGTTTCTGTTAAAGAACACGAATGGTTGGAAGTTGGCGCGTGGGTATATAAGAATTTTGATTATATGTCTGGCGTTTCTTTCTTACCGTTCTCTGATCACACTTATGCGCAAGCACCGTATCAAGACTGTGATGAACTACAATACCAAGACCTTCTTAACAAAATGCCTAAGAATGTCGATTGGGGTAAACTCGCTCAATATGAGCAATCAGATATGACCGTAGGTGCACAAGAACTCGCGTGTGCTGCTGGTTTTTGTGAAATACAATAAGGAGACTTTATGGACGAAGAAGGTTTAATGTTTGAATGCGATTGCATTCTTTGTAATTGTAAGTCAGTTGTGCAAGCAGTTGACGAATCCGAAAAACCAGGGTTTTGCCCCATGTGTGGAACTGCCACGGAGTTCGAAGAGTTATTATAGATAACTCTATGACATGGATATTTGAAGACAAACAATTTGAACCCGATGATGATTTCTTAAAAGACCACATCGGGTTTGTTTATATGATAGAAGAGTTAGATACCAATATGAAATACATTGGTAAAAAACTTTTCTGGAAGTCTGCGTTCAGAGTTAAAAATAAAAAACGCAAACGCGTCAAACTAGAATCTGATTGGAAAACATATTTTGGTTCTAACAAGGTTCTTAAAGAAAAAGTAATTGACAATGAAATTAATTATAAGAGGACGATCCTAAAACTCTGCAAGACGAAAGGAGAGTGTTCTTATTACGAAGCGAAGTATCAATTTGATTATGATGTTTTGTTAAGAAAAGATTTTTACAACGAATTGATTATGTGTAGAATTAATTCAAAGCATTTAGGTATTGATAATTCTAAATAATTTTAGTATACTAAAAGAGTAATGTTGAGGAAACCATACCATACCTGATTTTTATATATAGTATGTAAGGAAATATATTATGGCATATTCGATAAAAAGACAAGTGCATGAAATTTTCGAGCAATTCGAAAAGGCAAAAAATAGGCATGACAAAATTAAAGTCCTAAAAAACCACGAAGAAGTCGCGGCATTAAAAGACGTATTACGCGGTATCTTTGATGATCGTATTCAATGGAATCTACCAGGAGGAGCTCCTCCATATGTAGAGAACAATCCAGACACTTCACCTTCTACTCTTCTCAAACAACATATGAAATTTAAATATTTCGTTAAGGGGTTACGAGAAAGCGAGAATATGATTAAATTCAAAAGAGAGAAAATGTTTATCGACGTATTAGAGTCGATACATCCGGAAGACGCTAAAATTTTAGTGTCTATGATCAACAAGAAAAACCCAGTGAAAGGATTAACTAAAAAAATCGTACAGGAGGCATACCCAAACTTAATCCCATAATGATGATGATTCCAAGAACTTAATAAGGAGATATTGCCTATGGTGCAAACAAGTCAACTAGAAAGATTGAGAAAAGACTCACGCGAACTTGGACATTACATACATAAACTTAATAAAAAAGGGAGAACTGAAGCAGCGTATCGGATTGCAAAAAAACAATCTTTTCTAGATGCAGCTATTCAACAAGTTGAAAATAAAATAAGGGGGTGATCCTGTCTACTGGGTGGTCCTCTTAACTGGGGACCATTCATTGGATTATTATTATGCCGACATATATATTTAAACATAAAGAAACCGGAGAAGAAAAAGAATTTTTCGTTTCTATTTCAAAAATGCAAGAGATGACTAACCCTGAAACTGGAGAGTGGACTCAATTGATTCAACCACCAAACACAGTTACTCATACTGGAAGCATGATAGGAAAAACATCGAACGGTTGGAAAGACTTACTAGGAAGAATTAAGAAAAACTCCGGAAGAGACAATACGATTAATTTGTAATGAGTAGAACACAAAAACAGAATGGCGAAAACATGAATATTCGCCTTGACCAGTTAATAACAATCGACCCGATTACACAACGTCAGAAAGATGCAGTAACTGCTTGGAAAGAAGGTGACAACCTCGCTTTAACTGGTACAGCAGGAACTGGTAAAACATTCCTAGCAATTTACCTCGCACTCGAGGAGGTAATGGACAAATCAACCCCATACGAAACACTTCATATTATTCGATCAGTTGTACCTACTCGAGAGGTTGGATATTTACCAGGATCTTTAGAAGACAAACTTAATGCATTCACTGGACCATATCGTGCCGCGACTGCAGAATTATTCGAAGATTACAAAGCATATGAGAAGTTGGTTCATAACAATTATATCTCTTTCGAATCTACTTCTTACATTCGTGGGGTAACATATGATAGCAGTATCATCTTAGTTGATGAAATGCAGAATCTTAACTTTCATGAATTAGATTCGGTAATTACTAGGATCGGACAAGGAACAAAGATTATCTTTAGTGGTGATTACCACCAGTCAGATTTCAAACAGGATAAAGAAAAAGAAGGAATAAATACTTTTCTAAGCATACTTGAAAACATGCGAAATTTTAGTATAATAAACTTTGGTTGGGAAGATATAGTGCGTAGTGATTTTGTTCGCGACTATATCATGACAAAAGAATGGATGGGAATTAAATGACTAAAATAGAAGAAGCAATGAAGATGTATCTTCAAGGGCAACGAGCAAAACATGTTGCTAACTGGGAAACCTTTCTTGCTAATCCTGTTGGGGTAGCAGAACACGGCGACTTTATGGAAACGTTAGAAAGAGAATTAGAGCAAATTTCAAAGTATGACGAATTAATCGCAACGTTGGAGATTTTAAATGGATAGAAAAGCAATATTTGAAACGCTGAAAGTTGATGAAGGTGTAGAGTATAAAGTTTACGCAGATCATCTCGGATATCATACTTTTGGTGTCGGGCACTTAATTGTTGAGGGCGATCCTGAATGGGGACAACCTTTTGAAACACCTGTGTCTGAAGAGAGAGTTTGGGAAGCATTCGAAAAAGATCTTGATGTTTCAATCAACGAATGCTATGTTTTATATGGGCAAACAACTTTCGACGACTTCCCCGAAGAAGTTCAGCAGGTCGTTTGCAATATGATGTTTAACATGGGACGTCCGCGTTTATCTAAGTTTAAGAAATTTAATGCGGCATTAGAAGACGGGGATTGGGCAACAGCAGCAGTTGAGGGACGCGATTCGCTTTGGTATAAGCAAGTCCCAAATCGCGCTGAGCGTCTTATGTCTCGTCTGGAGGCGGTGTAATGGCTAAACCCCGAGGAAGCGGAGGCGGTATTGGTAGCGTTCAAAGACCTGAGCGTAAACCGAAAGGAACTTCAATTGGTAATGGCAATTTTAAAATGGCGTCATTAAACAAAAAGAAGAAGATGAGTTACAAACAATACAGAGGACAAGGTAGATAATTATGGCGAAGTATTCGCGTTTTGATCCTAAGAATAAAAAGAAAAGTCGTGATCATATTTCTTTCAAGGATAGAAAAAAAGATAAGAAACAACGGTTCGAATCAGAGGAAGTGGTCGATAAGACTTCTCTGAAATACTACGAGAATCGCTACAACACAAGTCACTAAATCATGAGAGCGTTGCGCGTCGATCCCATCGACAATAGAACGTGGGAACTTTCCGATCACTTAGAATGGAAAGGGACAATAGGTCATGGTGATTCTATGATGGGGTTGAACGTTGCTCACATGATGGCGAGTCTTCTTAAGACTACCGTGCAAATGGATGTGCATTGGTATCACGACAAAGATTATTTGTTTCACCCTGAAGATCCCGAAACCATAGTTGAAAGGTTTGATTACATTCATTCAATGTATCATAACAGTAATACTGTAAAGGTTAATCACATCTATAATTCAACAGAAGAAGATGTTCGTAATATTAGATTTCGTGGATTTATTGAAGATAACAAAAAGAGAGGACAGGTAATTAATGGTCTGAATTCTTGGATTTTTCGTCGTGATCTTTTTACGCCGCCAGAAAGAAACAAAATTGTGATTTGGAAACCTTTTGATAACGCCACTCCTGCGCCAAAATGGAAATTAAGTTTTAGTGAAAAAGATTGGAGTAAAATTGTAAAACACTATCTAATAAGAAAACATAGATATAACGTGGTTGAATTATCTTACAGAACACCAATTCGCGAAGTATTTTACCACATAAGAACATGTAATTATGTAATTTGTTATGATGGAATGTGGCATTATATAACGAGGAATTTTATTAAACCTTCTTTTGTTATTGGTGATCAAGGGGTAATTGAAGCACATAATCCACAGGCAATTACTATGAAAAAACCAATTGGATATGAAAAATTATTTAAGGATTATGACAAGTTTATTATCGAGATTGAAGGTAAATGCGACATGTATCGTCAAAAAATGTTTAGGTATTTGAATGAAAATTGATCGCGCGGTAATTGAAGTAAACGGTGGTTGTAATTATTCTTGTTCTATGTGCCCACAAGATGTGAGAACTGGTGGACGCCACAAAGACTTCCTCAAAAAAATGTCCCTCAAAGAATTCGAGGATAACGTTGCCGATTGCGCGCAACATGGTCTTCGAGTTGTCAATCTAGATGGTTCTGGTGAAGCAACGCTGAACAGAAACCTACCTAAGTATATCGAGATCGTCAAGAAATATAATGCTAAAGCATTCATCTTTTCCAACGGGTATCGTATGGAAGGGAAATTTATGAGAGACTGTGTTGACGCTGGATTAGATTTCTATCGATTCTCTTGGATTGGTTATGATGTTGAAGCATATGATAAATGGATGTACAATAGAATAGGTGGTACATTCGGTTCAACATGGGACAAAGTGAAAGCAATGCGTGAGTACGTCAAGGAAACGGGTAGTGATTGTGTTGTTGCGACTTATCATCTAATTACTAATAATCAGAACCAAGACTTCGAATTGCAACACTATAAGAAAATTGTAGAAGAACTTGATATAAAAACTGAAATTTGGAGAATGCATAACTGGTCAGGTGTCACTGATATTAGTGAAACTGGAGTGCGCAAAGGAGAGATAAAAACCTGTGGTCGTCCTTTTAGTCCTGACGTTGTTATTCGTGCTGGTGGTCTTAATGGTAAAAGAGGCGCTGTTCATCCGTGCTGTCAAGTCCTCGGAAGAGACGAAGAAGCAGTCCTCGGACACACTTCTGAAAACACTATTGAAGAAATTTGGGAAGGCGCTGAGTATTCTGCGCTCCGTGACGCTCATCGAAGCGGTAACTATCCTGACTATTGTAAGTCTTGTGACTTCTTGGTGGACGATCCTGAAATTCTAGTTTGGACTAATCATGAGAGAGATGTTTATAAAATGCATGGTACAGATTTCGACTTGAAGGATTATCAAGATGTCTCTGCCTGATGTTTGGATGATAGTTGTTCCAAATAACAAAATCTCAAATTATTACTATCAAAGAACTAAAAAATCTTGGGAAAAACATAACTTTAAAGTAAGAAAGTTTCCAGCGGTTACGCCTGAAACTTTACATTTACAGCAAAATCAATTAGTATTTGATACGAAAAGAGCAGGAAGAAGTAAAAGACCCTTTACTGAAACAGAAAAAGCAGTTTGGTATTCACATTATAATGCCTGGAGATTTGCTAAAGATTTAAAAGATCCAATCATAATAGCAGAACACGACGCTTGGCTTGAAAAACCTATTGCAAAAGAAATCTTTGATGAAAGAATTGTAAGTCTTTCTCATAATAGAAATAATGGAAGAACATATTATGCTGCTGGTGTTTGTTACTATTTAAATCAAGAAATTTGTGGACAATTAATATCAGGAATTCGTGGTGTCAAAATAATTGAAAATTCAGATAATTGGATACACAAACATGTTGATAGGTTTGGTAAATGGGAAAGAAAACACGCGTTCCAGTATAGTAATCCAAAGGTTGGGAAAACTATAAAACATGGTTAAAAAGGCAGCACTTTTAGTGAACGGTCAATATGACGTTCTTCTTCGGAGAGATGGATTAAAAGAATCACTCCAAGCAATTAAAGAACATTTCTATGATTATGACATATTTTATCAGTGTTGGGACACACATTTAAATCGACATATTTTTAAAGATATCGATGAAGAAATCTTTTGGATTCCGATGCCAGAAGAAAAAGAAAAAAATCCATATGACCTTGTTTTAGAGAACGGTATTATTATTCCTGGATATCACGCGGAGCGAGCGAGGTTTGCGTCAAAACAAAAACAAAAAAAATTAAAAACCAGATGTTTCCAACAGTATAGTTTTTGTCTACTGTACAAACATGTAACAGAAAAATACAATTATGATTATATTTTCCGCACACGTTGGGACGTAGTATTTTCGAAATATTTTAGTGCAGATTATCTTCTTCATTTAGCAAAAACAAACGTTGTTGGTTGTGGGGTTTCGACATCAACCAAAATTTTTAAAGCGTATTATGGTTCTAACGTTAGAAAAGAAATGACACCTCAGGAAATGCAGAGAAAAAAAAGAACGGTTATTAGAGATTTAATTAACAGCGAAATTGGTATTATTTCTGAAACAAAAAATAAAACATTTGATGAAAACCATCATACAAACTATTTATCTGATTTTATGATGGCAATACATAAAGATGATTTCGACGTTGATAACTCTATTAAATTATTTCATGAAGATATAATGTATCCTTCTGAGTGGGGGTGGTGGCAATTGTTTTGTCAGAAAAGAAAACATATTAATGTTAATGGATTGACATCTATACGAAGAAACGTTGAACAACTTGGATATAAAAAACACTGGAAATATTAATGAAGAGATTAATCTATCAAGTTTGTCTCGGTGGGCAAGCCAAATCTAAACTCTATGAAAAATGCATTGAATCTGTCTCGGCATATTGTGAAAAATATCACATCGAACATAGAGTTCAACGTGAACCGATCTTAAGAATTAAACCTGATATTTTTATGACGAATCGAAGCAATGAGTCGTATGAAAAACACGGCGGATTTCTTCCTATCTACGAAAAAGAAAATGCGTTCGATCTTCTTGATGGATACGAACAGGTAGCGATCATTGACGCCGACGTTTATATTCGCGCAGAAGCAGGCAACGTTTTTGAAGAATTCGGATTTGACACCCCATTCGGCGCAGTTGTTGAAAGACAAATGCCAATCAATCAAGAATACAAACATAAGATTACCAACTATAGTCGAATGCAATATGCAGCATTACAAGACGTTGATTGGAAATGGAATAATCTCGGCGCAGAGTTCTGCAATATGGGCGTCATGTTTATTAACAGCGAGCAGTTCAAACCTTATCTTAACGGGCAAACAGCAAAACAATTTCTTGAGCGATATGAATTTAAAAGATTTATTGACGGTGAAGGTGCATGGAAATGGTCAACTGATCAAACACTTTTGAACTGGTGGGTAAAGAAAACGAACATGCCTGTTAAACATATGAACTGGCGCTGGAATGGATTATTCACTGCTAACACACAAATAGATAAATGTGACTTTGTTCATTTTTTCTTGAAAGATAAATTACCAAATGGAGGAGAGGACATCAATTCCTTATTACAAATGATATGATCTTAATAGCACATCGAGGAAATACTTCTGGACCAAATAAAGAACAAGAGAATAAACCAGAATATATAGACAAAGCACTAGAAAAATATGATTGTGAAATCGATGTTTGGAAAGTAGGTGATTATTATTTTCTTGGTCATGACAAACCAGAGCACAAAGTAGACTACAATTGGTTTCGAGAAAGACAAGAAAAACTTTGGATTCATTGTAAAGATATATCTTCATTCACTGACCTTCATACTGAATTTAATTGTTTTTATCATAACATTGATCATTACACATTAACGAGTCACAATTATATTTGGGCGTATCCTGGATTCCTGGTTTACGAAAAGGCAAAGGCGATTGCAGTTATGCCAGAAAAAACATTACATGCTTGGAATTTAAAATTGTTTGCGGGTATCTGTTCAGATTTGGTTGAGGATTATGATTAAATTAGTATTGTTTGATCTTGATGGTGTTCTTGTTGACGCTAAAGAGATACATTATGTCGCTTTAAATGAAGCACTAGGCGAGTATGCAATCACACCCGAAGAACATAGAAACATATACGACGGAAGAAAAACCAATGAAAAATTGGTGATGTTAACAGAAAGAAAAGGATTGCCTGTCGAATTACATAAATCTGTCTTTGATAAAAAACAACAAAGAACTGTTGAACTTCTGCACGATTTACATTTAAATAAAAATGCGATAGAATTATTTAAGTCGCTTGAAGAACAAGGATATATGATCGGTGTTTGTTCAAATTCAATTAGAAGAACTGTTCTTACTGCGCTTTCTAAATCCGGATTGATTGAGTATTGTTCAGTAATATTATCTAATGAGGACGTGAAAAATTCTAAACCTCATCCAGAAATATATTGGAAAGCGATGTCTATGATGAACTGTCTTCCGGAAGAAACTGTGATAATTGAAGATTCACCTCCTGGTCTATTGGCAGCTGCTCGTTCTAGGGCGAACTATATAAGAGTACAAAATACAAAAGAAGTGAATAGAGAAAACATTATGCCTAAATTACAAACCACAGAAATTTCTAATAAATGGAAAGACGATAACCTAAATGTTTTGATTCCAATGGCAGGTGCTGGATCAAGATTTCAACAAGCAGGATATACCTTTCCTAAACCTTTAATCGATGTCAATGGTAAACCAATGATTCAAGTTGTTGTTGAGAACATTGGTCTTGACGCAAACTTTATTTTTGTAGTGCAAAAAGAGCATCGCGAAAAATTCCACTTGGATAATATGCTTCCTCTTATCGCACCGAACTGTAAGATTGTCGACGTGGATGGTATTACTGAAGGTGCAGCATGCACTGCTCTATTAGCAAAAGAATTTATCGATAAAGACGCTCCGTTATTTTTTGCCAACAGCGATCAGTGGGTTGATTGGGATCCAGTACAGTTTATGTATGAAATGCAAGAAACTGAAGCAGATGGTGGCATAGTCACGTTTAAAGCGACGCATCCGAAATGGTCTTATGCAGCAATCGATGAAGAAACTGGATTAGTAAAAGAGGTTGCTGAGAAAAACCCGATCAGCGATTGTGCTACGGTTGGATTTTATTATTGGAAGCGTGGTTCAGATTTTGTCAAATATGCAGAACAAATGATAAAGAAAGATGTTCGGGTGAATAATGAATTCTATGTTTGTCCCGTATTTAATGAAGCAATACAGGATGGTAAAGAAGTCAGAGTCAGCACCGCTACATCAATGTGGGGACTGGGAACTCCAGAAGATCTAGAGTATTATCTTAAGGAAAAGAAATGAAATCCGGATATGAATCAGGCATAGGCGCGTGGTATGATAAATTATCATTTGAGGAAGCGTGTGGTAGCGGAAGTTATCCTAAAAACAATGCAGCATATTGCAAAACATTAATACAACATCTACAATCATTAAAAGTAAATAAAGTAGTTGATCTAGGTTGCGGTAATTTACAGTCGTATAAAGGCAATCTAGATTGGACAACTACTGGTATAGAATATGTCGGTTACGAAGCGAACCAAATTGCATTAAAAGAACTAGCAAAAAAATATCCCGAACTACGTTTTGAGCAAGCAATTTTATCTGAGATACCAGAACCCGCAGATGCTATCATTATTAAAGATGTTCTGATACATTGGTATGATGAAGCAATCACTACATTTTTTGATCATGTGTTCGAGAACTTTCGCTATGTGATGTATATGCATTCAACTACCAATCGCGGATACAAAAACCGGAATAAGAGAGAAATGTATAATAAACTCGATCCCAGCGATCGGATTGGATGGAAACCAGATTCAGGAAAACTGCCGCCTGAAGGATATACTTTTTGGCCAAAACCATATGGATGTTACGGGTATAAATGTGTGCCCGAAAAATTACTTCCATTAAGCAAGGTTATACATCAGGAAAATATTATGGGCGACAGTATGAAGACGTTTATAGTGTTTGATAGACAAAAATGATTTTTGTATTGGGCGGTCAGAAACGCGGTGATTCACAAACATGGAATTCTATTGCTGAATTGCAGCGTCTCTCTGGGGCGAAAATATATGTGTCTGGATATGAACATTGGGGCAAATTACCCTTTGAATATACATGGTTTGACACACCAACAGAAATAGCGCATAATATATTTAGTGATGAAAACTCATGGTATAAACATAAGGATAAGTATCCAAGATACTATCATCAATGGAGACACCTCTCATATTGTTACGATAACATTAAACCGGATTTTAATGAAATAATATATAAAATTCGTAATGATTATAATTACTCAGGATTTCCCTTGCAGGATATAGAACCTAACACTATACACGTACCCAGGAAAGAACATCATGCTGCAAGAGAATTTCCGATTGACATAGTATGTAATGATCAAATATTGGGTATGGATAAACCAACAGCAGACAAGTATTTTAATCTGCCTAATTATATACCAGAAACACCAGATAAAATACTAAAAACATTTAACAGAAACAAATTATGTGACACTGGCATAGAAGCAATTCTACGCGACTATATGTATTTCCACAACATTAATTTAAAGACATTCGTTTTTAGGTATTGAAATGAAAACAGCAATTTGTATATCTGGTATCCCGCGAGGAGATACCAAAAAAAATGTTAACATAGCAAAATCGCATTTCGACGCTGATGTTTTTTATGCAACATATATTGATCAAGAAGACCAAGTTAAAAAATACACTGACACGTATTATCTTCACCCCGAACCTACGCTATCATATCATCCTCTTGCAGATATACCCGAAGACATTATGCCTCCCGTTGCTAAAACATGGGCATTACGTGAGAAAATCAAATCTGACTTCATGTTGTATGAACGCATGAGACATCAATCAAAACAGATTTTTGCGCACGATATGCTACTAGGTGAAGTGCCCGATGATTATGATATGATTGTGCGCATGCGATATGACACCAGACTTTCAAAAGTTGTCAACTTGACACAATATCTTGATAGGAGTTACAACGAAAACCTAGCAATAGGATTTGGTACACGCACCTCACGGCATAAGAGTCTAGACAGTTTGGTAGAGGTTCCTAAACTGTGGGCAGATCGATGGAATCCAACACCAGGAATCAGCAACGACTGGGGAGGTTATATCATGGACCCGTTGATACTGCATCCTAGAAAACTGTGGAGCAGAGAACGACTCAAAGAGTTACACTCGAAGCGAAGTCTTATGGCAGCAGAGAGAGGGTTTTATCAAATACTCTCGCAACCATACGGCGACACGCACGAGTGCTACTATGGCGGAGCACAGATTGAGAAGTATTTGAGGCAGACAGACTATGCAAAATAATTGGGACTTGTGGCAGTATGATTCTTATGAGGACTATGTAAACGCACAGATCAACGCAAATCACAGGAAAGAGTCTGTAGTTTGGGTGGAGAAACAGGCAATTGAAAAGGTGTCTTCCGTTGTTTCGCATGATGTAAAAAACATTCTGTGTCATGGCACGAGAAACGGCAAGGAGTTACAATATTTTCAGGAGATGTTCCCTGACGCACATGTTATTGGTTCTGAGATATCAGACACGGCAACCAAATACCCAAACACTGTGCAGTGGGACTTTCATGAGGTAAATGAGGACTGGACAAACAGTTTTGACATCGTATACAGCAACTCATTTGATCACAGTTATGATCCTAAAGCATGTCTTACCACGTGGAAAGGTCAATTGTCAAGTGTTGGCACTATCGTGATAGAGTTACAGACACAAAAACCAAAACGATCAGATCCACTGAGTATATCGCAGGAGGCATTCGAGCACCTTGTTGACTCTCTAGATATGCAGATCAAAACTATAGAGCAAGGAAGTCACAAAGTACCGCTATATTTTATATCATGAAAGCATTTATATACTATATAAGCAATCATACCCCATCTATCCTACAGGCAGAGGATGCTCTTAGATCATTTAATATCAATTCTGGTTGGGAACCGACGCTCACGAAAGGCATAACACCAAAAACACTAGAAGAATATCCTACCATAAAAGAACAGAGCAGATTGCTCAACTTTCAGAAAGAGAACGAGAACAGATTTAAGACCAAAGTTAGTTGTGCGATGAATCACTTGACTTTTTGGGAAAAGGTAGTAGAATTAAATGAACCGTGTGCGTTCATAGAGCACGATGCAATCTGTATAGGGTCTTGGAAAAACTATGATTTTGATGAGTATTTAATATTAAATGCTGATCATGTTTTTAGACCACCAAACAAATTAGGTATAAAGAAATATGAGTCGTTTGAGTTTCCTAAAACAGATTCTCCGAAAGATTTACCGAAGAACTACCCATTGCAGTACTATAGAGAAAACAACTGGAAAGGTAGCAACATGGCACCAGGAACGGGAGCATATGCCATCACTCCGAAGGGAGCATTGAAGATGTTGAAAGCGGCAAAATTTGATGGATTAGATCAATCTGATTTTATGATCAACTCGCACAACGTAAAACTGCAATATATGACACTATTTAAATTTAACAAACAAAACCTAAGTACATCATACGGAATTTCTGTATGAAAATAGCAGTTTGTTATTCTGGGATACCTAGAGGTATTTTCAAAAAGAACAACATGTCTGTTAAACATCATTTTCCTGAAGCAGATTATTTTTACTCAACATGGTTAAACCAAGAAACATCGATGCCCGCTGTGCAATATGTAACATATAAAGAACCACAAATGCATTATCATCCAATTAAAGATGTAGGTTCTGAGATGTTAAATACAATGAAACTAAAATACCTTTATAAAAAAGTTTGTGCAGAAAATGATTATTATGAAAGAACGTCACACCACACTAAACAAATTTTAGGGCACGCGTATCAATTAGATGAATTAGATGCATCATACGACATGATTGTTAGAGTAAGATATGACACATATTTATCTCCTAAAGTAAATTTGAGAAAATACTTAGAAATGTCATACAATAACAAAATTGCAATTGGATTTTCGCAAAGAGACAAAAATTTACATGAATTAAAAGAAGTAGCGTTTGATGATCGAGATCGAACTAAGTATATCTTAGATCTTTTACTTTTTCATAGAAGAGATATGTTTTCTACTGATTTGGTTTATGATTTACATAGAAATAAAAAATTACTTTTGGCAGAAAATGGATGGTATCAAATATTAAGTGAACCATTCAATGATAATCATCTTTGTGTTCATGGCGGGGCACAAATAGAAAAATATATTAGAGAATGATATGAGTTGGGAAGAATCAACACTACAAGAAGAAATTGAGTCATCAAAAAAATCTCCGATAAATACTCAAAAAATAGTTGCACCAAAAGAAAACCTGATAACGCCTGGTCAAACTATTACTAAAACGTGGGGAGTTGAGAAATGGATTGTTAATGAAGAAACATATAATGCTAAAATTTTAGTTATTAATCCTGGGTCATATACTTCACTTCACTTCCATAAAGAGAAAAAAGAATATCTTTATATTATGTCAGGAGAGTTTGCTTTAGTAACGATAGACCTTCTTAAGAATCCAGGCAAAAAACAAGAAATTTTACTATCTGTTGGCGATATGTACATCGCAGAACCACTTGAATTTCATCAGATCCGAGGCGTTAGAGCAGGACAAATTCTAGAAACATCAAACAGATTAGATCGTGGTGACATTTATCGTATAGAGAGATCAAGATGATTAAGGCATATGTTATAAGAATTGTTGACAACGAGGTCTCAGAGAAAGCAGCAAACCGTTTAATTGAGAGTTCTAAGTTTGTTTCCAATCAATTCGAGATAGAAAAGTTTAATGCTGTTGTTCCGGAAAGAATAAATGAGATTTGTAAACGATCAAATCTGAGATGGAATTATCCCTGGCAGGGTGTTCACGACGATTGGGCATCAGGATTAATGAAGATTGCCTATGAGACAGCGAATCCTGAAAAGCGAGTTGCCTGTTTTCTTTCGCACTATTTGCTTTGGTGCGAATCAGTTGCTTTCGGAGAACCGATTTTAATCTTTGAACATGACGCGTTGTTTCAAGAACATCTAGACGTTGACTTGCTTTTAGAATCAAGATATGGTATTATAGGTCTTAATGATCCAAGAGGCGCTACTAGGAGATCGTTACAATTTTATGAGATCATGCAAGCAAACCCTGACGCAATTCAACCTGCACCCAAAGTCGATGATATGAAAATACCACAAGGTATTGCTGGTAACTCTGCTTATCTAATTAAACCAGAAGCTGCTATGAAACTAATCAATCTAACAGATGAGTTTGGTATGTGGCCAAATGATGCTATTATGTGTCAGCAGTTATTGCCAGGAGTGCTTGGTGTTACTAAAACATATCACACAACAATTCAAAGGACTCAATCAACAACAACATTATGAAATCATACGTAATCACAATCAAAGATCTTCCCAAATCAGTAGAAATCGCTCAACGTTGTGCTAATTCTCTAAGAGATTATAATGTTCAAATGTTTGATGCCTTTACGCCTAAGAACAAACCAGAAGCATTACTCGAAAGCGAAGGAATACCCACTAAGAATTTTAAAGAGGTATACTCAAACTATGAGAATTGTATGGCAGCATTTTTCTCTCACTATTCTCTTTGGAAACAATGCGCTGAACAAGGTATTGAGTATCAAATATTTGAGCACGACGCAGTAGCAGTAAACGATATTCCTATGGTTATACCTTATAACAAAGTAATCAGTTTAGGCAAACCAAGTTATGGAAGGTATAATGTACCAACGAATCTTGGTGTCAATCCTCTACAATCAAAAAAATATTTCCCAGGAGCACATGCTTATCGCCTCAAACCAGAGGGAGCGAAAGAGTTAATTGAACGAGCAAAAGTAGACGCAGGACCAACAGATATATACTTACATCTCGGTAGGTTTCCTTGGTTAGAAGAATATTATCCTTGGCCAGTAGAAGCAAGAGATCATTTTACTACAATTCAAAGACAAGAAGGATGCTTAGCAAAACATAGTTATGGAGAAGGATATGAAATCCTCAGGCATGAGTAGATGTTTTATAACTGGTTGTGATTCTAACACCGAATGGATGCTACCGTGGTTTGCAAAAAACTACGCTAAACATAACGATACTGAAATTGGGTTTGTCGACTTTGGAGTTACTGAAGAAACACGTGCGTGGGTTTATCAACAATCGCCGTTTAAGTTTATCTTAGATGTTCCTCGTCAAAGAGTTAATGGATGGTTTCTTAAACCGAAGGCATTAATTAAAACTCCGCGCCATGAAGTTTGTTGGATTGATACTGACATACACGTTCTTGGTGATATTTCTGGTATCTTTAATTATCTTGAAGAAGGTAAACTCGCAATGGTTGAAGATAAACCATGGAGCAAGAGAAGAGGTGAAACCTGGCACAACTCAGGCGTAGTTGGTATTAGGGGCAAACCACCAATTCTAACTGACTGGGTAGATGCTTGTTACGAGAATCCGAAGGTTGGGGATCAAGAGGTTTTGCATGAAATGTTGGTTGAGTCCCCTTTAAAACGCCTCAGCAATATAGTAGACTTACCCAATATATACAATTGGTTAAGGATTCAACTATTAGACGGTGACGATAATCCCAATAAATTGTGTATGCATTGGACTGGACATAAGGGCAACCTAGAAATCAGGAAGTTGATTTACAATGAGTAAGATTATTGAATTTCCCAAAAAACTTAATGTAATACAAAAACAAGCACAAGATATACTTGAAGAACTTAATGAGATTAATGAACAAGTTGACGAGATTAATCGTCAAACACAGATGATATTGGAAATGTTTGAGGATAATAATGAGTAAGGTAGTTCATATTTTAGGTAATGGTGATAAAGCACATTTCTATCATAATGTGAAGAAAGGCGCAGATGATATGAAACTAATCTGTAATCTTCCACCATTCGAAATACCCATTAACGAAGTCTATGCTACATGCATGGTAGATTTTAAGATGATGGCAGCATTGACTGCTAATGCGCTGAACCTAGATGCCTATCGTTGGGTATTGGGTAATCGCCCTAAGATTTGGATGACTGCTCCTAACAACAGCATGTTTTATTTTAAATATGCTCCAAACATTCGAGAGTTTTATTTGAAAGTTCCAAAGTATGCTGGCAATGCCACTAATTTTAACTGCGGACATATGGCAGTACATTATGCTGCCAATAAACATAAAGCAGAGGAAATTCATATGTATGGATTCGATTCTATTTTTGATTTTAACATGAGGAGTTATACTGACGTTGTTTTGTCGAGCGACAGAGGAAACGCCAACAACTATCGCCTCCTAGGTAACTGGCGACCAATCTGGACTGGAATCTTTAAAGAGTTTCCTAATACTAAATTTGTTATGCATCATGATCACACAGATGTTAAAGTTGAAATAACAAAGAACGTTGAAATTGTTGTTCATAATCCGAAACCGAAAGAGGAACCATCGGAATGGAACAACAAGTTGGTTAAAAGAGCGAAAGACACCTCTACAGCATTGGATAGATTGAAAGCGCGTGTTTGAACATGTTAAAGTCGATCTTGGTTACAATGACCTTGAATCGCATACAGGTGAAACAAAAAGAACTTACGCAACTCCGGATGGCGTTAGGTATCCATCTATCACAACAGTTCTTAGCATTCTTAGCGAAAATTCTATCTCTGAGTGGCGTAAACGGGTAGGCGAAGAAGAAGCAAATAGAATTTCTACACGCGCTTCCAGAAGAGGTACAGCAGTTCACGAAGCAATCGAAAAATATATAGATAATTCTCCATGGGAGAACATCGTCAAAGAATATACCCCAGATGTTATTGAATCAATTATAAATGTTCGAGATATACTAGATGCAAGAATCGGAAAAGTATACGGGCAGGAACTTCCTCTTTATAGTGACCATCTACGTGTTGCTGGGCGTGTCGATTGTGTTGCTGAATTTGACGGAAAGATATCAATCATTGATTTTAAAACATCCAGAAAACCAAAGCGAAGTGATTGGATCAAATCCTATTTCTGCCAAGAAGCAGCATACGCAATCATGTGGGAAGAACGCACTGGAATGCCAATTACCCAACTCGTTACCATAATAGCAGTTGATCAGTCAGAAGCACAGGTTTTTATCGAAAAACGAGACGATCATACCGCTCTTTTAACCGAAACAATAGCGACCTACGAAAAACGTTTGCAAAATCAATAACTTACCACTTTACTTTTTCGAACGAATTGGGCATAATGTGTTTTCTTAAAAAGGAAATGTAAAATGATTAAAGTTAAATTAGAGTTAAGAATTAAGCGTTTTTTAAATAATTATAGCGCCGCCCGCTATATCCCGCTACACCCTGATGATTATAACCTTTTAAAATCTGAAGGTCGCCTAAACGATTTTCCACTTCCGCTTTTTAAACTAAAACCCTCCGGTGGTGGTAAAAAACCCGTTTAAAATCAATGGGTTAGCACTTTACTTTTTTCCTGAAATATTAGACAATACTCTTGTAATTAAGGAGAATGAAATATGTTAAGAAACGGTGATCTGATTAAAGCGTTCGAATTCGAACCAATTCCTGGTCGTGAAGATAAATATGTAATCGGCGCTATCGACCGTATCGAAGAATACGGATACGTAATCAAAGGTGAAACCATCATCAAAGATACCGCATACGGCACTGCTCGAATGAATGAAAATGTTACTGTTCGAGTCCCTTTCAAGACCAGATTTGAGTATGATGGTCGTATCGTTGCTCTGACTGAGGATTTTCGCTTCACTGAAGCATATTACGATGAATTTCCTGAGCAAAATCAATAACTTATCGCTTTACTTTTTGGCTGGTTTAGACGATAATATTCTTATAAGTTAAGGAAAAGTAATGAATCGTAAAAAATTAAATCATGAAGTTGGTTCGGTTTATCAGCGTCCTATTCTTGCCGAACCAGAAATCGCTGAGATGGCAATTATCGTTGCTAGTCTCGGTATGATCTTCACTTTCTTCGCCGCTCTGGCGATCTTACCTTGGAGCGTAATCTAATGGCAATGCAAGTCACAAGAAACACTCACACGATGCATATCGTGAATCGTCTAAAAAGCATTTGTGAAAAACACGACTGGTACTTTACGTTAGCAGATGACTATCGTGCTTATGAAGCAGGTTTAGTCGTTGCTGATGAGATCAACTATCTCAAAAACGTGTTGGTTGCTCGTGGGTATGAGAGACAAGCAAAGTCTTTGATTGATCATTATCGTCCTGCGATGCCCACATTGGAAACAATGTTGAAACCTAAACCCACAAAGACACCTAAGTCTTATCCAATCGAGGAACGAAACATTCTTTGTGATTGGAGACTGCATGGTTATCCTGAAAACGATGACTCATTCGTGAAACGTTTGGTGGAACAAGGTTACACGGAAGATGCAGCCGTGGAGTTGATGGTTGAGTACAAAATGGATTATGAAGAATGGAGAAATTCATAATGGATACGATTATTGTAATTGAAAAAATGAAAGAAGAGACTTTGGAGATGGCCATCTCCGCGGGTATAAAAACAAAGGGATCTTGGTTTGTTCGTGAGTACGAAGATCAAGAAAGTTTTGATGCTGATTGTGAAATCAGTGGATCTTTTCACAAAACTTTAGAAGATGCTCTTGAAGCAGTTAAAGACATCTTTGAAGAAGCGGAGTTGTGGGCATGAACGGATTTCGTAAGATGCAGGAACGTCTTGGTAAAGAAGGTTGGTTTGTTGGTTGGAATCTTCCTTGTTGTCAGACGTGTGCGTGGGAAGAGTTGAATTGGATTGATGTGGTAGAAGATACCACAAAAGTTCTTTTCAATCACTCTCAGGATTGTGAGGTCGAAAGCAGCGAGGAAGAATGCCCCATGTGTGACGGTGAAGGAGTCGTTGAAGGAGCTACTGGCGAACTCGATGAAGATTGCCTAGAATGCAGAGGAACAGGATACATGGATTTTGGAAGTGACGTCAGCGATTACGACACATCCGTAGGTGGTTTTGTTTGTTATTCGCCTGAACAACAGAATAGTTCTTTGTTTTGTTTTGATGGCAGTGAAGAAGGTGTAGAGAACCTAAAGACAATCGTTCCTATTATTGAAGAATGCGGATGTACCGTAAATTGGAACGAAACTGGGGACTCTCGTATTGAAATCAGTTGGTGAGGTAAGATAAATGAATAAAGTAAAGTCGGGACTCGAAGTCTCTTTTGATAATCTAATGGAATCTTTTGATCGTATACAAAAAAGATGTGATCGGTTAGAAAAGATTACCATTGGATTGTATGTGTTAAGCATATTGACTTTTATCGTAATTTACACTAGAATATAGATAAAGGTTTGGTAAGATGATCAATTTCACGCTCTCCTTAACTACATGTGATCATCGGACATTGCGCGGGGTGGAGGCAATTCGTGCGAAGGGGCGACAATGTCATTCTTTTTAATGCCAACCAAAGACTCGAGTGGTCAGTGGTGGCACGAGGGTAAACCAGTTGAAATGTTCGTTATGACTGATGATGAGAAACGTGCTTATGTTGAAGCACAAATTGGGAGTGTAGGAAAATTGGTAACCCCATCGGACTGTAAATCCGACGCCGACGGCATTGATGGTTCAAGTCCATCCGCTCCCACCAGTTTTAGAATGTGATTGCCGCTATAGCTCAGCAGGTAGAGCAACTGATTTGTAATCAGTAGGTCCCGAGTTCGATTCTTGGTGGCGGCACCATTCGGAGTGTAGCGCAGTTTGGTAGCGCATCTGCTTTGGGAGCAGAGGGTCGGGGGTTCGAATCCCTCCACTCCGACCAATTTGTAACAAGAGGAAATTATGGGCAACAAAAGAACATACACAGAAGAAGATGTAGAAAAACTAAAAGGTAGTGTCCGAATCGAGCATACGTTAGCAAAACACGGTGCTTTAGAACTTAGACGTTTGCTTAGAGAAAATGACTATATAAACACATTTGGTGCTTATAATGGTCAGCAAGCAATTCAACACGTTAAAGCAGGTCTTGAAGCAATCTATGTCTCAGGTTGGCAAGTTGCTGCAGCCGCTAATACAGGAAACGCAGTCTATCCTGATCAGAGTTTGTATCCCGTTGATAGTGTACCCCGCGTGGTGGCTAATATCAATAATGCTTTTCGTAGGCAAGATCAAATCGAATATCTTGAATCCGAAGGATTCGGTGGATTTCCTTTTGCGCCCATCATCGCGGACGCGGAAGCAGGATTCGGTGGAGCATTAAACGCATATGAACTCGCTCGTAATCTCATTGAAGCAGGTGCGGCAGCGGTACACTTTGAAGATCAACTCGCTAGTGAAAAGAAGTGCGGTCATCTGGGAGGAAAGGTACTTATCCCAACCAGTCAAGCTGTACGAAATCTTAATGCTGCCCGTCTTGCTGCTGATGTATGTGATGTTCCTACAGTCATCATCGCTAGAACGGATGCTGAGTCTGCTAAACTCCTTTCTTCAGACGTAGATGAAATAGATCGTAAGTTTATGACAGGCGAGCGAACGCCAGAAGGTTTCTACAAAATCAATGGCGGGTTGTTCTATGGTTGCGAGCGAGGACAAGCATATGCTGAATATGCGGATCTTGTTTGGTGTGAGACCAGCACTCCCGATCTCAAAGAAGCAAAGATGTTTTCTGATGCGGTACGTGGTGCGTTTCCTGATCAAATGCTGGCATACAATTGTTCGCCAAGTTTTAACTGGAGACAAAGCATTCCTAGTTCAGAAGAACTGAAGAACTTTCAGAAAGAACTTGCTAAACTAGGATTCAAGTTTCAGTTTATTACGCTTGCTGGGTTTCATCAAACCAACTACAGCATCTTTGAGTTTGCTCGAAGGTATAAGAAGTCGGGTATGCTTGCCTACTCAGATCTGCAAGAGCAAGAGTTTGCTGCAGAGAGAGATGGTTACACTTCAGTCAAGCATCAGCGTGAGGTTGGCGTAGGTTACTTCGACGCGATTAGTACCGCTCTTGGCGCTGGCAGTGTAGCAGCAATGGCAGACAGCACAGAGGCAGATCAGTTTTAAAAAAGTGGAAGTCCGTTGAGATGGTAATGGCCGGACAAGTGTGGTAGTAGGAATACGCCAGATGCACAGGTTGGTTCTACCACACATTTAAGTAAAGGAGAATCTATGGAAATTTTATTTGAAGTTCTAGGAGCTCTATTCTTCTTGTTAATTGGTATTTGCGGATGCATTTATGGATTGACTAATGACTTAAAAAAGAGTAGTATTGAAGATAACAGTATTACATTGAAACATGGTTTCGATGGAATTTATACCTTAATACATAAAGGACAAGAGTGGCATTACTCAAGTTTTTCAGAAGCATTGAAACATATGGATTCATTACGAAGACCCCCAACCGGAGATCCTAAATGAAACTCACAAGAGAGTCTTTTACTGGCAGCACGTTAGACGAATTGGTTCTAGATATACTAGAAAGTCAGTTAGAAGACGTAATAGAACTGAGTAATGATCAAAAACTTATTGATGCATTTAAATACGTAATCGCATACAACAGTGTGCCCGGAACCTATGAGGATGGAAAATATGACCTGTCAAGTTAAGGATTGTACATGATAACGAGAAGTGACCTAAACGAACATGCATTTGAGCAATTGATTCGCAACGCATTGATTGAACAACTTGAGGATTTCGAAGATAGTATGAACGATGATAGTATTCGTGATACTACTTTGGTCGAAGCATTTAAACGTGTAATTGCATACAATAGTGTGCCCGGAACCTATGAGGATGGAAAATATGACCTGTGAAGTAAGTCTAGTTGGTATGACATCGCCCAGTGCAATTACTGGTTGTCATACTGCAAATGAATTGATTGCTTATGCTGCTAGGGTAAGTAATCCAGCGAATCAGAATAACGAGAAAACAGCATCAAAGTTGTTGCGTTATTTAATCAAAGAAGGTCATTGGTCACCATTTGAAATGGTTTCAGTCACGATGGAAATTAAGACTACGCGAGATATCTCTCGTCAAATCTTACGCCATCGTTCTTTTTCGTTTCAAGAATTTAGTCAACGCTACGCGGTCAGTGAAGGTTTCACAACTAAACGAGAAGCACGTAAACAGCACCCTACGAACCGTCAACTGTCTATGGCGGACGATGACCCAACTCGTCAAAAGAAGGCGCAGGAGGTCTTTAACGAAATGCAGGCAGAGGTTGCTAAGGTCGCCAAAGACTATTATGAGATGGCGTTGAATAATGGTATTGCCAAAGAGCAAGCACGCGCTCTGCTTCCTGAGGGTCTCACTGAGACTACTTTGTATATGGCAGGGACGTTACGCTCTTGGGTTCATTATTGCGAACTGAGGCGAGGACACGGAACTCAAAAAGAGCACATTGAGGTTGCCGACAAGTGTTGGGAAATCCTTGGTGTGCATTTTCCCGATGTAGTTAAAGCAGTGGAGATGCTAGATGAAGATAGGTGATAAACTTAATGGTGGTACAATCGTTGAGATTTTTGACGAAGGTTATGCTGTTTCTCGTAAAAACAAAAAAGAGGAAAACTATCCTCATCACAAAACCGAATATGTTACTTTCGTAAGGAAAACTGATGAACGGTAAGAAAGCAAAAATGCTCCGAAGAAGTGGAGTGGTTGACAAAAAGGCAAAAAGAGATTACAATAAGTTAAATCGGTTTGAAAAAGAATTTCTTTCTGCCTTCTATAAAGCAAAACAACTTAGCGAGAACAAATGAATATATTTGCACTAAATCTTAATCCAGAGATCGCCGCAAGTGAGCAATGCGATCAACATGTTATTAAGATGTCTTGTGAGTACGCTCAATTACTTTCCACCTGCCATCGTATTTGCGATGGTATGGTTTGGGAAGGCACCAGTGCTAAGACTGGTCGTAAGATCAAAAGATATATTCTTGAAGATGATGAGATGAATGAGAATTTATATCTTGCTTGTCACAACAATCATCCTTCTAACATCTGGGTTCGACAATCAGTAAATAACTATCAGTGGTTGTACAAACTCTGGGTCTCAACGTGTAAAGAATATTCGCGTCGCTATGATAAAGTTCATGCTTCTTTGATTAAATTGCAGCAGTATTTAATCAACCCTCCTGTAAATATTCCTAATGCTCCCTTCACACAACCCACTCCTGCCATGAAACAGTATCCGCATTGTATTGTTCCTGGCGATTCTGTGCAGAGTTACAAGAACTTCTACTGGGAAGACAAACGTAAGTTTGCTACCTGGACCAACAGACCTAAACCAAAATGGTGGCAAGAATTCGAAGCAAAAACCGATATACATATGAATGATAAACTGGTACTAACATGAGTCTCGAACACAAACGCGGAATGATAACTGAAGAAATTTCGAAACATATGTCTGAAAACGGCAAACTTATTGCAATTGTTGTTAAAACCGAAAAAGGATATATGGTTGAACTTTACGAAAAAAGTAGGTATATTAGAACTGTTGATGTTACAACTCGCAGTCTTCAATATGCTGAAGACGCAGCAGAGAATTACGTATTAGGGTTTCCTGTATAAATTCTCTGAAGCATAGTTTCGAATTGTTCTACTTTATTGAGTCTATCTGGCCAATAGATGTAGTCTTTCTCAGGATTCATTTTTAAGTTTGTGAGCAATGGTTGTATGGCATTAAATAGTTTCTCAAGTCTTTCGTTTGTAGAAACTGCTTCTTCAACCTTAATTGATGCTTGTTGTACTGCTTCGAGTTCTTCCTCATTTACTGCGGTAAACCCGAAATCGAAGAAATCGTCAGACATTTCTAATCCTTGTTATTGAGTAGGTATATTTATGAAGATAGTGATTGCTGGTTATGGTGCTGTTGGTAAGGCGATTTATGAATGCCTTTACGAATCAGACGCAGAACTTTTTATTGATGATCCTGCGCTTGGGCATCATGTCGACACAGATGTTATGAAACCAGACGCGGTTGTTGTTTGCGTTGCAACACCAATGAGAGAAGATGGTTCTTGTAATACTGACCACGTCGAAGAAGTGTTCATGAAATACAATGGTGTCAAGTATTTAATTAAATCTGCTGTTAATCCTGTTTGGTTAAGTAAAGCAGTAAAATCATATAGAGGAAGTTACACTTATTCTCCTGAGTTTCTTCGAGGTAGTCATGTACATGCTAATCCAACTCAAGAATTTCTTGACTCAGAGTTCGCTATCTATGGAGGAGATGACTGTCGTTGGTGGGACGAGTTGTTTAGACCACACCTACCTAAACTCAAAGAAGTAAAATACTGCTCTCTCGACCAAGCAGCGTTCGCTAAATATGTTGAAAATTGTTTTCTCGCAACCAAAGTAACATTCTTCAACGAGATGTATAGAATTTATAATCAATGCGGGTTCGAAGGTTTTGATCAAATGGTTGATGCAATAACTGTCGATCCTCGCATCGGTCGTTCACACACTCAGGTTCCAGGACCAGACGGTAAGTTTGGATATGGTGGGCATTGTTTTCCAAAAGACATAGCAGCACTTCGGCACATTGCGAAAGAAAGTCCATTACTGGACGCAGTAACAGATATTAACGAAGAACATAGAAATGCCTAGGAAAAAGAAAGCAACATTCGTTCCCAAGAAAAAGAAAACACTTATTCCCGAACCTAATTGGGACAAGTTAAGAAAGGCAAAGACAGAAGAAGAGAAACTTGCTGCTTTCAAAGCAGCAGAAGATTTCGCTCAATATGAAGCAGATCCTAAACTCGCTCTACATTGGTTAAAGAAGTGGATTCGTGAAGAGTCTGGTTGGGATATGCATCACGCTACTGTTATATTGCCTGATACCTATATGGCAATATTTGCTAAACATGGTTGGAAAGCGATGCAGTTGGGTTTTATGCCCGAAACGTTTAAGAATAGTTTAGAAAAAAATTTACTTCCACTTCTTAAAAGAGCAGAAGAAATACGAGATAAAAATAATAAAGAAGAGGAAAAAATTGAATTTCCAAAGGGCGAAGGTTATATTGATCCTGAAAAAGTTAAAGAATGGTTGTCTAGTTGGAGCGCATATCTTAAAAGCGCAAAGGGTCATTCTGAATCTTCTGATCCACAAATAAGATTACAATATCGTGTTGCTGAAACATATGTTTACAACATGAAACAATATTTAAGAACGGGTGTTTGGTCTGATTCACATTTTGGCGAAAACAGAGAAAATAAAATTCTTTGGGTTTGTAAAGCGATGGCATACGACAAAGATGGAACACCAAAACGTAGTGTTGGGACCTGGTATCCTGACATTGCTCAAGTATGGAAAAGGGAGTACGAATGAAACTCGATGGTCTAATGTTAACTAAAAACAAATTCACCAAGATGGTTGAAGATACGGTAAGAGTAAAAAGACTTTCTTACATCGACGCGATAGTTCATCTTAGTGAGCAACATAACATTGAGATGGAAGATATTCGTAAATACATTTCTTTATCAATTAAAAACAAACTTGAAGTTGAAGCACAGAATTTAAATTTTATGCCAAAGGGAAATACTCTCCCTGTATAAATATGGTTGCCTTACCAGAAAAAATAAGGTATTATATGATGTATAACGTGGACAAAAAAACATACACTGATAACATACAAGGAAAATACGATGTCATTTACACAACTCAAACGCAATCGTGACACAATCTCAAAACTGGTACAAGCAGCTTCAGGTGAGTCTGCTCCTGCCGAAAAGAAATCCTATGGTGACGACCGTCAATGGAAACCAACTGTTGATAAAGCAGGTAACGGTTACGCAGTAATTCGTTTCCTTCCTGCGGCAGAAGGTAATGATCTTCCATGGGTTCGTTATTGGGATCATGGTTTCAAAGGTCCAACAGGTCAATGGTACATCGAGAGGTCTTTGACTTCTATCGGTCAATCAGATCCTGTTTCTGAGGCAAACTCTAAACTTTGGAACTCTGGTAATGAGCGAGATAAAGAGATCGTTCGTGAGCGTAAACGCCGATTACATTATGTTTCTAACATTTATGTTGAAAGCGATCCCTCAAACCCCGCTAATGAAGGTCAAGTATTCTTGTTTACTTATGGCAAGAAGATCTTCGACAAAATCATGGACGTTATGCAACCCCAGTTTGCTGATGAAGATCCAGTCAACCCATTCGACTTTTGGGAAGGCGCTTCGTTTAAACTGAAGATTCGTAATGTCGAAGGTTATCGTAACTATGATAAATCAGAGTTTGCATCCCCCGCTGCATTGTCTGAATCTGACTCAGAACTTGAGGAAATCTATGATCGAGTTTATGACTTAAACGAGTTCACAGATCCTAAGAACTATAAGAGTTACGAAGAACTTTCTGCTCGTCTTGCTATGGTTCTTGGAGAGTCTGCTCCAAGGACTGTTAGAGAAGAAGTAGCACTTGATATGGTTGCTGAACCGACTCCTCTTAAGGAATCTCCAGCACCCTCCTTTGATGCATCGGATGATGACGACGATACTATGTCTTACTTCGCTAAATTAGCACAAGAAGATTAAGCATAAGCTCTCGTTAATCCATCCTCTGCAGAAGGAGACTCCATAATAGTGGCGCTGCTAGAATTGCTTGTGTTATTTACCGTGTTTGGTGCAACAACATTAACATTTCCAGTGGCGCTGCTATTATTTTTAAATTCTTGTGTTTGATTAGCAAGCGTTTGAGTTTGATCTATACGACTGGTATTGCTGACGTTACTAACAGCTGTTGTCGTTAACTCAATGTTCTCTTGTTCTAATGCTCGTCTTTTAATTTTTAATTGATCTATTTTCTTCTGAGTGCTTGCTCTTCCTATCTTCTTAAATGGACTATCGCTTTCTAAATCTTTCTCTAACTGTTCGATTTGACCGTCAATACTTTTAATCGCCGTTTTGTTATTAGATTTTATATTTTCTTTGTCTCCCTCGCCCATTTCAAAATCAGCGCCAAGTGAGTTCGCTAACGATTTAACGCCAGTCCAGAGCATAGAAATTGGTTTTAAAACACTTTCAATAATATTCTGAATTAATTTATTAAAATCAAATTTATCGATCGTGTCCAAAAAACTACCCAACATTGTTGAAGTATCAAAATTTCCTTCTTCGTCTGCTAAGAATGCTTTAAACGGCCAAAGAAGTACAGTTTTAATCAAATTAATAAATTCGCCAATAAAAGATCCAAAAAAATTACCAATGAAAGAACTTATAACGTCTACGACATTACCGCCTTCTTCAGACTCTTTTACTGCTGCTTTAAAACCATCAAAAGCAGACATAAGAACCGCCAAGGGATAAAGAATTTTTCCGACGACTCTTAAGAAACCACCTAATTTACTTCCAACGTTTTTAAAGAAATCGACGAGCGGTTTCGCCATGTCTTGAATCATTCCTACAATCTTACCGCCACCAGGAAATTTAGGAATTTTTTCTGCGATCATTGTTTTTAAATTAGTAATCGCCTGACTTATTTTCGTGAAGATACCTTTTTCACCGCCGAAAAAATTCTTAACTTTAGATATGATCTCTGGTATTTTTTTCTCAAAGAATCCAGTGAATCCAAAATTAGACAAAGTCAATGCTGCTATACCAGCGGTTAAGTACAATAAGAATCTAGTTTTAAAATCATCAATCCAATTCATAAGAGATTTAAAAAATCCGTCTTTCTTTTCTCCCTTTGGCAATACAGTCGATTTTTTGCCGCCCTTTTCTCTGTCAGATTCTAGGTCTTTTAGATCACCTAAGGATTGTTGAGCAAAAAATTCATCAAACTGATTAACGAGAATTTCAATATCTGCAGCAATACTTTCTAAGTAACCTGTTTGAACTTCAATCATTTGAAAGAATTGTTCAGACAAAGAAGGTTGTTGTGGATTGTCTCCAGTGCCAGCAGGAATTAATTGCCCTTGTAATGCTTCATCTCTTTTTCGTTGCTCATTAGCAAGAACCATTGCCTGTTGAACAATAGTTAATGGTTTTATTTCATCAGCCATTTTTTGCCTTCATCCTTTCGTTTTCTTGTTTGATATATTCTATCAACATTGCTACATAAATTTCCCTCTCCCAAGGCACCATTTCATTTAGTTCAGTCAAAGAATAATTGTGGTGTTGCATCAATTGAAAGTTTAACTGATAATGATTCACCAAATTATCATGAGAGAGGCATATTAAAAAAAATTCTGCATTCCTTCTATAGTTCTTGTGTTATTCGTTCCGCAAGAATTACATGTAAAATTAACTTCATGCTGAACCTTTGGAATTTCATTCATAAAAGCAGAGAGTTTACTGATTTGTGATGCTGTCATCGATTCAATAAATTCAACCATTGCTTGTTTAGGTTCATCCTCCGCAAGAATCATTTCTTCTTCTGTTATTACTGCTTCAATACAAGAAGCAAGCAATTCAAATCCAAGTTGAGTTTCGTTTCCTTCTGTTTGCGTCATTCCAGCAACATCAAGGAATGAAGGATATCTCATCTGAACAGAAATATCATCAACAATTGGTATCACATTTTGTTTATTGTTATCCTTTGTTACACTAACTTTAGAAATATCAATTTCAACTTCATTACTATGTTCGCATTCGTTGCAAGAAATACCAACCTTTGATATTTCACCAACCGACTTAGATCTAATCTGCATAAACAAATATTCAATATCGAACGTCGTTAGTTTATTTCTTTGTAATTTATCATAAACGCAAGACTCGATTGTATCAACAACAGTTTCAAGTGTTTGTTTTTGATCTCCTGATTCAAACGCTGTTAATAAAACTTTTTCTTCTTTGACCAAATATGGTCTAAACTTAACTATCTTTCCTGTAGAGGGTATTTCAATCTCATACTTAATAGTTTCATTCAACTTGGGTAATGCCATAATATTTTATCCTTTCAATGCTTTATAAATGTCAAATCCTTTTTTGAGTACTGAGTTTTCGTAATTATCATAGTAATCGTTTTTGTAACCTGTAAAGTTACTTGTCCAATCTTTGAACGAGAACGCCACAGAGAATGAAACCAATCCATCTTGATCGTTTGATAATGCAATTTCAGTTAAAGAAGTTGGAAATGCCTCAATCAATGTTGATCCATAAACAACTTCGTCTTCCGCGTTCATTTCTGTCAATGCGTCAAGAACCTTAAATACTTTGGGAAAGTTTCCGCTGACCAAAAGACTTGCAATATTGCCGCCAGATTTTAACTGCTGAATCGTAACATCTGAAACGTATTCTTTATAATAACCGACAGTGTAATCTCTCGTGTTGACCACTCTTGATTGCCACTCTTCGAAAAATCTCCTAGAATAATAATCGTTCAAGGTTAGAAAAGTCATAGTAACTTCTGGTACAGCAAATCCGTATGCAACCTTTTTATTTGTCATACCGATTAATCTTTCGTTCGTAAGAATCTGTCTTCCTGGTAACGATACGTTAGTGCAAAGAAGATTGAGTTCTCTAGCAGCGTTTTCTGGAGTAAATAAAACACGATAGAGGTTTGTCCTAGCAAACCCGCCGCCTCTTGACACCAGATTCTTAAATGCTTCTATATTATAAGGCATTAATTATTTTCCTTGAGTCCATATATACCTTAGATTGCCCTGCTTTCGCAAAATCTGCTGTCGGTAAAAACGTAGCAATCTCATATTCTGGTGCAGATATCTTAGCAAACCTACCTTTAACGTGTGATGACAAATAATGTTTAAAACACGGAGCAAAGTATCTTAGTTTAGAAGATCGTTTCAATAAACTATATGACAAACTAAACTTCGTTGTATCGTCGTACCTATTATTATTTGTTATTTCTAACAGCGCGTCTAAAAACTTCGCTCTAACAATCGGTTGTAAGTAATGTAAATTCAAACCATAGAAACCACCTTCCGCTGGACCAACAACAATCACCAAAGGGAAACGATCATAGTAAGGCAACTTGTCTTTTGTTTTCGGATCGTAAAAGAACATGTACATATGACCAGCAATTTCGCTTGACGTTCTTTGTACTTCTTCTTCACCCATTAAATCTTGACGATCGATTCCAGTTATCTGCCTTGCTTTCTGTCTAAACCACTCCCGTGATTGACGTGTTCTTGGCGTAATCCCTGAACGGAACGCTGCGAGTTCTAGTGTTTGAAATAAGTTACTCATGGAACCTATTTATTCTTTTTGCGGGAGTATTTCGGTAGTGGTTTAAGTTTTTTGATTGGTTTGGGTAGGATACGCATCGCTCTTAGTTCTATTTCAGTCCAAACTTCGAACCTCCATCCTTGATCCTTAGCGTATTCGTTTGCTGCTTCCCATTTGTTTTGATTCTTAATAAAAGTAAATGCTTCATTAATATACTGTTTTGTCCTGCGTTGACCAGTTGGCGGCGTAGTTTCTTTGTTTGGTTTTACTTCGATTAATGATGTTGAACCATCTTTCCATGTCACTTTAAAGTCGGGGAAGTATCGATGCCAACGTTTATCTGCTTCATACAAATAAGGTATAACGATTTCTTCGCTACTCCAATTAACAACATCAGAAGAAGAATCAAAGAATTGCATGCAATGTTTTTCCCACATTGATCTATAGATGACGTTCTTTGGATCGCCTCTATACTTCTCTGGGTTTTTAACTTTGTACCTTCCGGAATATGTCATGAAAACGCTATAAATAAACAGGACCAAAACCTATTTATTGAGGCGGGAATGGAACAGCAAGTAGAGATTAAAAGAACAGACGAAGGGGTTCAGACCAGACAAAAAATCGCTGAAGAAAAGAACGACCCTCAACTTCCCGGCACTGAATTAGTATATCCAATGGAAGATATCGGAGACTATGACGCGTATGTAAAATTTACTGTATTAGAAGATGTTCCTGTGGACATAGCAGGGTTGTTAGATGGATTTGGTAAGCACATTGAAGCGACATTTTCTAGAACTCAAAAAGTAAACGAAGAAACCGAAGAGCCTTTACCGCAGACTGCTGAAGCAAAAAAGGCAGCTACTGAAGAAGAAGAAAAAGCAATTGCGGCGATGCAGGGTGATATTTTAAAAGAGTCTGCAAATATTGATGGTAATTTTAAAAACGGGCAAGTAATTAAATTATATATGCCCCAGGGTATACAAATTGTAGACAATGTACAATATGATAACGCGGAACTTGGCGCTATTGGTGGATCAGCGGTTGGTGCTATGGGGTCAGGTCAAGGAGCATTGGCAGGCGCTATTCAAGGAGGAATGGGAGGAATTACTGCATTAGTTGATAGTTTTAAAGGCGCTGCGGGTACTGATGCTGCAAGACTAGCGATGGTTCGCGCGTCATCAAGTTTTGGTACTGCTGGTGAGGCAGTTAAATCTGTTGCTCGTGTTGCTCTAAATCCAAACGTCAGAACACTTTTTAAAAGCGTAGGTATTAGAGAATTTAGTTTTACCTTTATCTTCATAGCACAATCTAAAAAAGAAGCGGAAGAGATTAAAAAAATTATTAAAGTTTTTAGAAGAGAACTTTATCCTGAAAAGATTGGCGCGTTCGGAGATAATGATACAGAATCAAGTTTGTCTCTTGGTTACAAATTTCCAAATAGATTTAGCATTGAATTGATGCATAATGAAAAATCTGTAGCTACTAAACTATTACCTTGTTATTTAAGAAACTTTCAAGCAACATATAACCCAAATTCAATGGGAATGCATGATGACGGAAACTTTCAAGAAATTCAAATCACGATGTCATTTGCAGAATCAAGAACTCTTAGCAAAAGCGATATTGATAAAGGATTCTAACATATGCCAAGATACTTTACAGATTTTCCATTAGTTCGATATTCTTTTGGTTCACAAGAAGATCGTGTCTATTTTCCAAAGATAACAACTTTCGTTGATGTATTTGATAAAGTTAAACAAGAACTTTCTTTGTATAAAAAAATATCAATTATTGATAACGAAAGACCAGACAGTTTATCTTATCGTTTGTATGGCACAGTAGATTACTACTGGACTTTTTATTTGATGAACGATAAAATTAAAGAGTCTGGTTGGCCATTGACTTTAGAAAGACAAGACGAAATTATTAAAGAAAGATACAATGGTTGGGTTCTTACTTTTGAGGGCGATATCGAACCGAACTTTCCTGTTGGACAAGTTGTTGAGATTCGTGGTGCGGGTTTAACTGGCACAGTTAAAAAGAAAAACCCAGACCTTGGACAAGTTTATCTAACTGTTTCTCCTGTTTACAATGGACAAACAATAAATCAAAATTTGGTCAATAACTATATGCTCAGTGCTTTGGAGTTATACTATCAAAGTCAACAGATAGATTATACTGTCAGCAGAATTGTTTCAGTAAAAAAAGAATACGAAGCTGTGCATCATTATGAAAATTCTAGTGGCGAGTATGTTGACATAACGCCATCACAACAAGGATATGGTGGTGGAACTGACACAAGAAGCGGATTGACAACAGTTACTTGGGAGTCAAGATTTAAAGATAAAAACGACGATCTCAAAAACATTGTTGTTATAAGACCTGACGCTATTAATAGCGTCGTTGGAGAATACAAAAAAGCGCTCAGAAGATAATGGCAACAAACGGAAAAGAACAACAATTTAAAATTCAAAGTGCATTAATTACAGCGGATAGATTTTCTGAAAAATCAATTGAAGTCGCTACATTAATTGCTGAATTGAATTTATTTGAGCACATAGAAAAACCTTATTTGACTGGTTCTGTTCTCTTAATAGACGATGCTGGTATAATTGACAGTATAACGTTTAAAGGTTCTGAACGTTTGACTTTAACGGTTATGTCAGTAGATAAATTAGATACCCCTTTTATTGTTGACAAAACATTCGTTATGACAAAAATAGAATCAACGCAAAGGGCAAATGATAGAGTAGAAGTTCATTTAATCTCTCTAGTTGAAGAGCATTTAGTTTTAAGTTCATTAAAAAAGATTAGTAGAACATATACAGACAATCTAGAGAATATGATTACAAATATTCTACTTCTAGAACTTAATAAAAATTCTGATTTATCTTATCTTTCTTCTTCCGCGCAAGGTGTTCGTAAGATTAATATACCTTACCTTTCGCCATTAGACGCTTGTGATTTTATTAGAGATAGGGCAACAACTGAATCAGGTGCGCCGTTTTTTCTTTATTCGTCAATATATGATGACAATATTCGCCTTGGGTCTCTTGACGTTATGTTGCAAACTAAATCATTTAATTCAAAACAACCGTTTATATTTTCATCAAGCGTTTCTTCAGAAGCAAATATGATGCAAGAAGATAAGGCATCTTTCATAATTAACGATGTCAAATTTAGAGGCGTTGGTGATAATCTTAAGATGGTACAAAACGGAGCAATCACTTCAGTCTATAATGAGATTGATGTCAATTCAGGAATAGTTTCTTTTGACAAATACAAAGCAACAAACCTTGTAAAAAAATTAGAACAAGAAAACACATTAACTGAAGACGCACAATCAATTTTTGATCCGCGTCAATATATTTCTGATCAAGCAATTGAAGAGTATGATTCAAAAGTATTTCATCAACTTTCTAGTAAAAATACGTATGGGTCTTCTCTGGGTTATCATGATGTTCTTAATTCAAAAGAAAATCTATTGAAACTTTACAGCAAAGCAACTAGGAATTTTCTTTACAACAATATGATTAATATTAATGTTCCTGGAGTTGCTTTTGCTTATTCTAAAGTCAGTGTTGGTGATGTTCTCTCTTGCGAATTTCTAAACCCAAGAGGAGCAACAAACTCGTTCGACAAAGATTCTTTGTTAGATAAGAGTAAGTCGGGTAAATATTTAATCTATGCTGCTAGGCATATTTTTAGAGACACTTCCCATAACATTTCTTTAAATGTTACTAAAATGGATTACAACGGTGCTGTAAATGCTTAGAACTATTTCTAATGAATACTATGGTGACAACTTCCGTTGGTTTATCGGAACTGTAATCAATTCATCACCTCCTTATGGGTATGAGGGAAGAGTGCGCGTGCGTATACATGGTATTCATAATCCATCTACAGGAGAAACTAAAGAAGACGATTTGCCTTGGGCGCAGGTGATGATACCTTTAACAGAAGGTGGTGTTTCAGGGCACGGTAGAATACCTCAAGTACTCCCTGGAGCATTAGTATATGGATTTTTCTTAGATGGAGAAACCTCTCAAATACCAATCGTTTTGGGTTCTGTGGCGAGGATGGAACATCCTACTGACGTTCAAGCAAGAGGATCAAACTCTAAAGAACTTAGTGTTTACAAATCTAAAACTGCTGACGGAAAAGAATTTAAAGAAAATTTATTATCAGAAGATTTTAAAAACGATGTTTCTTTAAAACCGAATGTTTCTGAAAGAAGAAGTCAAACTGTCAAATTTTTTATTGATAATGGTTATAGTGTTTCGCAAGCAGCGGGTATTGCGGCAGGATTACAAGAGGTTTCTGGTTTCGTTACTCATACAGAGGAAGACACAGAATTCTATACAGGAATAGGTAAATGGTTACGTAGCGGACCAAGGTATCGAGGGTTGGTTCAGTTTTCCTCCGGGATTTCTAGATATGCTAGTATAGAGAGGTTTTCAGTTCAATTGTTTTATGTATTACAAGAGCTAAGAACAACACACACTATTGCTAATTCTAAAATACTTCGTTCAACCTTAATTAAATCACCTGCAGGTTCTGCTCAATTGTTTGTTAAATACTATCTTAAAAGACCAGATCTTTCTGTTGCTAATGTAGAAAAAATCGCTGAGAATGCATATGATGAGGTAATACGATAATGCCTAATACAAAAGAATCGTTCGACGCTAGACTTAAATCTTTAAACCAAGCAGTCTCATATCAAAACGTTGAAACTGACATTAACACTGCAGTTAAATCATATGCTGCAGCAAAAACAACTGAGATTGGTAAAGTCGCGAATCAGGTTAAAGGCGGTGTTCAAAGTTTGACATCTGAAGCAACAGGTATCAAAGATAAACTTTCTAATCCTACTGCTTCTTTATTGTCTGGTACAGGTGGAGTTGCAGATAAACTCAAGAATGCTGCATTAAATACGTCACTGGGTTCACTCGCTTCTAGCATTGGCGTTAGTGTTACTGTTACTTATGATGATAGCGGTTCTATATCTGGAATATCGATTGGAAGTGGAATTAGCGGGTCGATCAGTAGCATTCTCGCCAAAATAACAGGACTTGGTGCAGCACCTGGATTTTTACAAAACGTAGTTTCAAATAGCAATCCCTCCTCTTTGCGAGACAATCTAACATCTTTATCTGGCAAAGTTGGTGCTTTCGCTAGTGTCAGTGAAATTTCTAGTAAGTTTGATGCCTCTAAAACAGCAATCATGTCTGAGATTGCCTCTAATATTCCTTCACTTGACGATTCTTCACAAACATATTATAATTCTTTTGTTAGTTCTGCGAGTAATGGAATACAAGACATAACTACTGCAATACCTTCACCAGCAAGAATAACAGAGAATGATATTAAGTCCGTTTTAAAAGAAGTCAGCGGTAGTGTTTCTGCTGACAGCGCCGATAATGTTTTAAATAGCGCCAAGTCTTTCACTAAAGATATTGCTAAAATTAATTCTAAGGTGAATCAATTTGATGCAAACGTTGGTAGTTTTGTTAAGACAAAATCAACTGGTTTGTTACAAGGATTAGCAGAAACCACTAATGATACAGGTCTTAATAAATTATTGAAAGAAACAGGCATAGAATTAACACCTGCAGAAAAAGAAAAGGTAATCAAACTCGCTCAGGGAACTGCCCTAGAGAAATCAGAAGCTGCAGAGTTTTTAGCAGGCAAAACTTCAAAAGAAAACAGATCAAAATTAAAATCTGCTTTAAACGATTTAGATACTACCATCGCAGGAACTCGAGTAATAGATAACGCGAACAGCGCGTTCCAAGATCCCTTTGATTTAGACGCAACAGGAAACAAATGGAAGAATGGAGTTGGTGCTAAAGATTTTACATTTACGTTTGTTTCTTCTGTTGAAGAACTTCGTTCAGAGTTAAGAAAAGTCACGAGAGACGTAACAGAAGTCGTTGTCCATTGGACTGACACTTTCGTTAATGCTAATATTGGATCAGAAGAAATTAACCAGAGACACCTAGGATTAGGTATGAAGGGGATTGGTTATCATTATGTTATTAGAAGAGATGGATCCTTACAAAGAGGACGTCCCGTTAATGAGGATGGCGATCATTGTGATACTAATGGACACAATAGCAACAGTATCGGTATCGCATTTGTTGGTGGATTGAATTGTGCTTCTGGAAATCCAAATCCAACCAGATTTAGATCTGCTGCTTCTTTAACTCGAAGTCAGTTAAATACCTTTGAAGAATTTTGTCGTGCATTTTATCAAGTTAATCCTGGTGGTCAAATACTAGGGCACAACGAAATTGATCCTAATGAAGAGGATCCAGGGTTTGAGGTAATTGAATATTGTAAGAATGTTTTTGGTAAAGAATCTTTGTTTAATGATCCTACCAAAGACAAACCGTTTACAAGAGCAACACTTAACGCGAAGAAATTAACATGACAAATAAAGTTGACAATTTTACAAAACGAGTAACATCGCTTGGCTTGGGTGTTGAAGTCAGCGAAGGAATTCCCCGCGAAGGATTCGCTGATCCAACTGGCGAATTTCCAAGTCGCGATTATTTCTTTGGATCATCAATTAACAAAGCAGCGCGTGGCGAAAAAGTAAACAAACTCTATAACGGTGGTGGTGATCATGGTGTTAATATAGACCTTGCTGATCAGAAACCTTCAGAGTATCCATACAATCAAATAACAGAAACACAATCAGGTCATTCGATTGAGATTGATGATACTCCTGGTGGCGAACGTATTTTAATTAAACATAAAAGCGGATCAGGTGTTGAGTTTCGTTCAGACGGTAGCGTCTTATTCTCATCGACAAATAAGAAAGTTGAAATCGTCGGTGGTGATAATGCTGTTATTATCGAAGGTCAAGCAGATTTAGTTTACAACGGTAATCTTAATTTAAAGGTTACGGGCGATTATAATCTAGACGTTGGTGGTAATATTAATGTAACAACTGCAGGAAATAAAACTGAAAAGATTCTGCATAACCACACAGTAGAAGTTGTTGAGAATCAAAATACAACAGTCAAAGGCGACCGTGGTGCTAAGGTTATTGGTGTCAATACGGAAACTATTCTGAGTGATAATAACATATTAGTCAAAGGAACGCAAAAGAATTATGTTGAAGGCGATGTCGAACTTACGAGCGGAAACAAATTAGTAACAACTGCTGGTCTTGAATGGGCAGCAAGTTCTTTAACAACAAACATCTCTGGTTTGACTGTTAGCGTTATGGGTCAAACTGGAACAATCGGCGGCGAGTTTATAGATCATTATGGTAAAGCGTATTCTGGTCCTCCTGGCGGATCTGGATTAGGTGGTACAACTTTCTATGGTACATTCATAGGTAAAGCGACTGAAGCGATCACTTCAGACTTTGCTAATAAAGCGGGTGAAGCGTCTTGGGCGAAATCTGCTCCTGCAGAAGCAGGAACTGCAGATGGTGCTACTAAGACAAGAAGTCCCAGATACTATCCAACGAAAATGCCTTACGTTACTATACCAACAACAGCGCCAATGCCCGTTTCTCCAATTATTGCTGCGCATTTATCAACAAGCAATTATGGTATACGAAACGTTGAAGTTGATAAAGGTGACAAACTGAAACTCGAGTTGTTGAAGACCGATGACTATGCTGATCTATTCAATTATGACCCTTCGATACATGAGATTCGTTCTAAGATGAGGGATCCAGCGAATAGAAACAACTCAACGTTTACAGGTTATTTGGTTGCTGAAGGCAAATTGTCATCTAAGTATCGAGACGCTCGTCCTAAGAAAGTTGGTCGTGCGATCAGCGGTAAGAACAATATTCGTTTCGGTAATACAGTTCTTGGTAATAATCCCGCCGAGAATAGAAGTAAGAGGTTTAAAGTATGATTTATATTGTTGACCCTATTTACAATCCGAACTTTCAAAGTTCGATTAGTTCAGCGACTAAACTCGGTCCGGGAATTACCTGTGCTAAATTTCTTGGTGCTGCAGGTTCACGTGTGCAGTTTGAACAACTAGATGTTGATCGTAAACTGGTTGCTCGTCAGTTATACTTACAAGCAGAAGCAATTCGAGCGGTTCATAATAACCCAGACTTCAATGATAATCGTTTGATTGTTGCCGAGGGAGTTTATAAACCAGCAATTAATGAAAGCGTAACCTCTGGTTCTATTAATGATTATAAAAAAACTGGAAGAGCAATCGTCTATCAGTTAATGAATACGGCAGGTGAAATTGATATCGAAAAATCATTTGACCTAGCAGTTTATTGGAAAGACTATGTTGATTTCGATGAATTGATTCTTGATTATGACACCTACGATCCATCAGGCAAACTTAGTTGTCAATTGGTTTTGACCATGCCTGTCGCCAACGAAACATTTGATATCTCATTTCAAAGAAAAATTAAAACTGAAATGAATGGAACACTTTTATCATTAAACGAGTTAATCGAAGTCCTTGAATAGTTATAAATAACAAATATCACGTTTAAACGGCAATCTAGATGGCAACGAAAATATTCTCTCAAGAAGACGGTAATCTTGATGCAGCGTCAATCGTTGTAACTAGAGACATGATCTATAAGGATATAGATCTAAGTTTTAACAAGAGAACGACTGGCGACATCTATAAGAAGACTGAAGCAGCTGCTGTCAAACAAGCGATCAAAACGTTGATTTCTACTAATCGTTTTGATAAACCGTTTAATCCAGATTTTGGTGCTGATATTAGATCAATGCTTTTTGAGTTGGCAAACGAAAATTCTGGCACCGAAATCATAACGAGGATTAAAAACGCCATTCAAAAATATGAACCAAGAGCAGCGGCACAAGAAATTTCTGTTAAGGTATCTAATTATAATTCTATAGACGTTTCGATAATATTTCAGATATTGAATACAGACCAAATAATTACATATGAAACAACGGTTTCGAGGTTAGTTTAATGGCAACGACAATTAAATCTACTGGATTAGATTTCGAATCAATCAAAAGTAATCTTAAAACATTTCTTGCTAGTAAAGAAGAATTTACCGATTACAATTTTGAAGCGTCTGGATTGTCTAACATCTTAGATGTTTTAGCATATAATACGCATTATAATGCATTAACAGCAAACTATGCGCTTAACGAATCATTTATCGGAACAGCACAACTTCGAAGTTCTTTAGTTTCTTTATCTGAGGGGATTGGTTATATTCCTGATTCTAGAAAATCCGCCGTATCTAAAGTAAAATTAAATGTAAACCTTTCTGGGCAATCTAATCTACCGGCAAAACTTACAATTGCTTCTGGGTTTGTTTTTAATAGTATTATTGACGGTATCACATATAAATTTCAAACAGTAGCGCCTTTATCTGCAGTAAACAACGGAGCAGATATTTTCTTTTTCAAAACCGCTGATGGTATTGAAAACATAGATTTGAAAGAAGGCGTTGCCAAAACCAAAACGTTCATTGCCGGACCAGCAACGGAAAATGATGTGTATATTATTCCGGATAAAACATTAGATTTAACAACAGCAATTGTTAAAGTTTATGAAACCTCAGCGTCAACAACGTTTACTACCTATGAAAGTATTTTAACAGCAAGCGCGATTACAAGCGCGTCAACTCTTTATGTTTTAAAAGAATCGCCAAACGGATATTTTGAATTAACTTTCGGAAACGGCACAACGTTAGGTAAGTCTCCGGTTGCTGGAAACAAAATTGTTGTCGAATATCTTTCCTCTTCTGGAGCAGATGCTAATAACGCTGATGTTTTTACTCCAGTAAATCAGTTTTCTTTCTCTAACAATTTGGGTTCAACGGTTAATGTTGACTTTAATGTTACTACTGTTAATAACTCTTCTGGTGGAACAGAGAAAGAATCAATAGAATCTATTAGGAAAAATGCACCGTTTCAATATGCAGCACAAAATAGAATGGTGACTGCTGCAGATTATTCATCATTAATTTTAAGAAACTTTTCTAATTACATTAATGACATTAAAACTTGGGGTGGAGAAGATCACGACATCCCTGAGTTTGGTTCAGTTTATGTTTCTATTGATTTTATTTCTGGACTAGAAGCAGAAACAATTGCTTCAATTAAAAGAGATATTGTAGAACTCGCTGATCAATTATCAATAATTTCTTTCAAATTGAAATTCAAAGATCCTGTTAAGACTTACGTTAGTACAGACCTTGTATTCCAATTTAATCCTTCTTTGTCTACGCTTTCTTTAAACACAATTCAAGATAATGTCAGAACAACAGTAGGAAATTATTTTGCAAACAGCGTAGGTAAATTTGAACAATCGTTCAGAAGATCAAATCTTTTAACGCTGGTTGATGCAGTAAGTCCTGCTGTTCTTTCTTCGCGTTCTGATGTTAAAATGCATCAAAGACTTATTCCACAAGTAATTACAACAAACGATGATAATACAACCACTACAACTTCTAAACTTGGAGTTGCTACTGATTACATAGTTCGTTATCCTGTTAATATTGATGCACCGGACGATGTTAACAACAAAATCACCTCATCAACTTTCACATATTTAAATAGAAGTTGTATATTAAGAAATAGATTAAGAACTAATATCATTGAGATTATAGATCTTTCAACGAACAAACCAATAATTGATAATATTGGATCTTACAACGTGGACGGGACATTAACCTTAATTGGATTTGCTCCCGAATCGATTGCTGGTGGTGTATCATTTATTAAGATATTTGCAGTTCCTGCTAATCAATCTGCTATTTCTCCGGTTCGTGACAGTATTTTACAATACGATGAACAAGAATCCTCGTTTAGAGGTAATGTTGTGAGTTCAACATAATATGGCTCATAAAAATATACCAGACGTAAATAGAAGAGAACTTATATTTCGAGATCGTAGAATCTCAGAAATTCTTCCTGACTATTTTCCGAGCACGTATCCAAAACTAACTGCTCTGTTTGAGTATTACTATGAGTTTCTTTTAGAAAACAACGCGTCGACGCAATTACTTGACCATTTGTATCAAACTCGTGATATTACTACGCTCGATGATACGCTTCTAACCTTCCTTGAAGACGAACTACTTTTAGGTCAAGCATACTTCGAAGGGTTTCAAGATAAAAGATCAGCTGCTAAATTTTCTAATACCCTGTATAGATCGAAAGGAAGTAAATATTCTATTCAACAATTCTTTAGAATGTTCTTTGGAATCGATCCTGAGATTCGTTATACAAAAGAAGATGTATTCACTCTTGGAAGTTCAAAGATTGGTCCCAACGACGGTAAATTTTTAACTGATGACGAATTATATCAGACCTATGCAATCTTAGTTAAAACAGGATTGCCAATTTCAAAATGGAAAGATATTTACAAATTGTTTGTACACCCTGCAGGATTTTATCTTGGTGCTCAAGTTTCTATTCTTGGTGAAGGGTTTTTTGGTAATCAAACACCACCGATAGGTCTGAAACAAATGCCGGATCCTGGGACTGCAGAGGTTCCAATTCCTATTTACGAAGGTTTGGCAGATCTCGGCATGATGTCCGCTACTTCGTTTATTGGTGATAATTCTTACGCTGAAATAGATTCTACATATACTAATGGTATTGGCGCTATTCGTTATGATATTAATCGTTCAAGTATTAGAACGTTTGGTAGTAGTACATTATATTTGCTAGACAAATCATATCCTTCATTGCTTAAAATGATTGATGGTTATGTTATTGCTGATACTACAAGTATATCTTATCCTGGCGTAACGCATGGATTCGACGCTACTGCAGATAGTGCTTGGCAAATATCTTATCCAACCTTTGATAATGATTCTGCTTCTAGTAATGAGCAATTCGGAGGAAGGTTCGACTTCTCTCTTGACTCAGGGTTGGGATTGTTTGGTAAAGAAAGTTTAGTTCTTTTCAGTGACAACTAATATAAATAAACAAGTATTAAATTGGGATAAAAAATGACCAGACAGATTATTAACACAGGTTCTTCCGCCAATGATGGAACAGGAGATACGCTGAGATCTGGTGCGAATAAGATCAATGCGAATTTCCAAGAAATTTATGAGAAATTCGGAACCGCCGATGTATTATCTTCACGAGTAGAATTCGACAGTGATGAGATTCTAATACAAGGGGTATCTGGTTATAAGATTTCAATTGGCGTTCAGAACCCATCAACTAATTCGTTTACGGTAGTTCCTTATGACGCTGGAACAAATTTCTTTGTATTAGATTCTGCTACTCAGACTCTTAAGAATAAGACGCTAGATTCTGCGACATTATTAACGCCTCTCATTGGTGATTTATCTGAAGATCATTTCTACAAGGTAAGAGGTTCAGAACTAGCAGCAGACAGAACGATTACTTTGCCTTTGTTAACTGGAGATGATACTGTAGTTACTGAGGCGCATACTCAAACTCTGACTAATAAAACATTAGATTCTGCAGAATTAAATAATCCAAGCATTGAAGGATTTATTTTAAACGATGCTGGTAAGAATATGCTCTACCTTGATAACCAAGGTGGAACGATCGTTAATTACCTTTCAATTGGTAATGCGGTAACAGGTAACGATGTAGATATTATTCCTGCAGGAACTGATACTAATATTAATTTAAGATTGCGAGGTAAAGGCGATAAAGCAGTATTGTTTGGTCAGAAAGTTGCTTATGATGTTGATGCCAAAACAACCAGCGGCACTACTTACAGCGATAAACCATTAACAACACAAACGGTTAACAGCGGTGTATCAACTGGAACTTTACCGAACGGTACAATCGAAGGACAACAAAAATTCATCAGCAATAGAGGAAACTATAGAATCACGGTTTCGGGATCATTTAACGAAGGAACAAACCTATTATTAGATTCTGCTATTGCTCATTTAATGTGGGACAATACATCAAGCGAATGGCGTTTGGTTAATAACGGACATCCAAATATTTCATTCAGTTAATTTGACAGGATCAACGGAGAGAAGAACTAATGACTGCAATTGTCACAAATACATTTAAACAGTTTATGCTGGATAAGATAAAGGCAGACTTCGAAGATTCTGCTACAAACGCATATTACATGTGTATTGGTAGGTCTGAAGATTGGAACGCTCAAGACGCTGCTCCTTCATATGACATTAATGATGCTTTGTCATCTATTAGAAATTCTAGAAATACTCGTTTAGCACTACAATCAGCAAAAGCAATTACAAACTTATCTTATGTTATTCCAAGATATGATTGGGTGGCAAATACAACTTATCCTTCTTATGATGATTCAATTGCGAATGTTCCAACGAACGGGTATTATGTTCTTACAGACGAAAACAACGTTTATATCTGTTTGCAACAGGGTAAAGATGGTGGTGGTGCTGCAGTTAGATCTACAATTAAACCAACGGGAACCACAACTAATCCACTTACTACTGCAGATGGTTATGTTTGGAAATTTATGTATAACATTAGCACAGGTGATGCTAACAAATATGTTTCAACTAATTTTATTCCCGTTTCTTTCGTTGACTCTGCCGTCTCTTATGTACAAGCAACAGAACAACAACAAAAAGGAATACAAGATAACGCATTAGCAATTCATCCAAAATCTATTGTAGGGTATGAGATTATTAACAACGGCGCAGGAACATATCCTGCAAGTACAACGCAAACAGTTACTATTGTAGGAAACGGTTCTGGCGCACAGGCAACAGCAACAATAGACGCCAACGGAAATATAATTAAAGTCACTGTTGACGATAGTTCTGACGGAGACAAAAACTTCGGTAAAAATTATGATTATGCTAAAGCAACTGTTGGTGGCGGTGGTTCTGGATCTATTCGTCCAATATTCTCTCCTCTAAAAGGAATTGGTGGCGATCCAACAGTAGATCTTCGTGCTAATTCTATAATGTTCAACGTTAAAATGGAAGGTAACGAAACTAATACTATCTTAGCATCTAATGATTTTAGGCAAGTATCTTTGATTAGAAATCCTAAAACTCCTGCTGGCGCTGCTTTCTCAACAACAACTGGTTTGTTCTTGAAGAAGTTAGTATATTCGAATCTTTCCGGTGGTACTTTTTCGGAAGACGACATTGTAACAGGAGCAACTTCTGGTGCTAAGGGTTTTGTTGATTATAAAGGCGAAACAAATAAACTTTGGTATCATCAAAACGATTCTACCGGATATACACCGTTTCAGGGTTCAGAAACTATTTCTAATGGTTCTGGTGTAACTGCTATTCTTCTTGGTTCTAATTTTGATTCTGCTGCTGACATAGATAAGTTTAGTGGCGATTTGCTGTATACTGATAACCGAGCAGCAATAGACAGAAACGCAGCACAAACTGAAGATCTTAAGATAGTAATTAGATTCTAGGGATAAACTATGCCTACAAATTATAATAAGAATTCCTTTTCATCAACCTACAAGGACGATTGGGCAAAGGAACGAGGTTATCATAAAGTTCTCTTTCATGGAGGTAGGGCACTCCAAGCAAGAGAACTTAATCAGATGCAATCCATTATTCAAGCAGAGATTGCTCGCCTTGGATCTAATTTATTCAAAGACGGCGCTTTGGTTAATCCTGGTGGCGCTTCAATTAATAACGCTTACGAATATGTAAGATTAAATTCAGCTGGTGGTCAACCAACAGTATCACACATTGGAAAAACTTTAACGGGCGCAACGAGCGGTGTTAAGGCAACAGTTGTTCAATATGTTGCTCCACTTCCTGGCGGTAATGATCCAGCAACCTTTTATGTACAATATACCGATGACGGCAATCAAACAGATACCTACAAAGCAATTCGTTTTACTGAAGGTGAAGTATTAACATCATCTGGTGGCGCTGGTTCAGTTACGGTAGAAAGTGCTGGCACAGATCCAAGGATTTATCCAGTTGGACCTGGTTGCTCTATTACGACAACAGAAGGTGATTTCTTTATCTCTGGTCATTTTGTTAATGTTCCTGGTCAGCAATTAATCCTTTCCAAGTATAGTCCAGCATTTACTGGTGAAGTTGGTTTCCGTTTAGTACAAGACATTGTTACAACATCTGACACAACAGCGTTGTATGATAATCAGGGTGGATCACCAAACCTTTCTTCTCCTGGGGCAGATCGTTATAGAATTCGATTGATTTTAACTAAGAAAGAACATGTAACTTCTACACAAACGTATGTACATCTCTGCAGTGTTCAAAACGGTCAAATTACTAAAATTGGAACTGGAACAGATTATCATAAGATCAATGACCTTTTAGCGAAAAGAACTTATGAAGAATCTGGAGACTATACAGTAAAACCATTTAAGATTAATTTTGAATATGTTGACTCAGCAATTACTGATGCATATTCTCTTAACGTTTCTCCAGGTGTTGCTTATGTTCGTGGTTATAGAGCAGAATCTCCTGGAAACGTAAAACTTTGGATTCCAAAACCAACGACGACTGAAACTGTTACAGACGAATATGTTCCTCTTTCTTATAGACAATATGTCTTAGTTAATGGAACAGCAGCTGACGGTAATCGTGGGTTACCGAGTTTGTATAGCACAGTCAATTTATATGCTGGCGCTGGTGGAACATCTACAGTAATTGGGACTGCAGCAATCAGACAAATTGAAGCGGATGGTGATAATTATCGTTTGCATTTAATTAATTTATCTGGCGCGAGTTTAACTTCTGGAACTGGTTTCCGTGATGTTCTTAGTGTTGGTACTGGTACAACTGATTACTTTAATGTTGTACAAACAAATAGCGAATCTAAGATCATCGGCGATAATTATCGTCAATTTGTGTTCCCTCTTCCAAGACAAAGACCTTCAAGTTTTGGTACAGGCAATTCAGGAAACACTGATATTGTTTTTACAACACAAAGATTATTCTCCGGAACATCAAACGGTTCTGGACAATTGACAGTATCTGTTTCTGCTACTGGTGAATCTTTAACTGATACAACAAGTTGGATTGTTTCTAGTGCTGATTCTGCAGTTAGGTCTTATTCTGTTTCAGGAACAAGCACCTCACAAACATTAACCGGATTGCTTCCAACAACAGCGTATGAAGTTTTGGCATATGTTCAAAAAGGAAATGGATTACAAAAAGATAAGACATTAACTTCTACCACTTCTACTGGAACTATCGCTGCGGATTCAGATCATTATCTTGGTCAACCAGACGTCTTTGATATTACTTCTATCAAGGACAGCGCAAACGGCGTTGACATTTCTAACAACTTCGTTTTAAATCGTCAGATCTTCGACGCCTATTACGGTGAAAGTCGTTTAGATAATTTGACCGGATATGCTGGTCCAGTTTATGCTGCGTTCAGATATTTCGCTCGTGGTGGTTCTGGAGACTTCTATTCAGTCAACTCTTACTCAGGAATCGATTACGGTAAAATCCCGTTCCATAAATTCAGACATATGCCTGATATGAACGCAAGAGATTTTATCGATTTCCGTCCAGACTATGTTAATGGATCTTACTCTAATACATTTGATCCACCGAAACAAGGAACAAATATTCTTTCTCCAGTAAGTTATTATCTGCCACGCGCTGATAAACTTGTACTTGGTACTGATGGTATTCTTCAATATATTCGTGGTATTCCTGCTAAGGTGCCGTCATTTAAAAAGACGCCAGATGAATCTTTAGAACTTTATAAGATCATCATGAATGGTAATACCGTAAGCACGAAGGACATGAAAGTTACTCCAATCGAGCATAAGCATTATACCATGAAGGATATTAATGCGATTGAAAAGAAACTCGATCGTTTGGAAGAAGTTGTTTCTTTAAGTCTTCTTGAAGTTGAAACTAAAAACTTAAACATTCTTGATGGTTCAGGTAATGTTCGTACTAAGTCAGGTTTCTTTGTAGATAACTTTAGCGATCATGCATTATCTGATACTCGTTCACCAGAATACAGAGCAGCAATTGATCCGATTTCTAAACTTGTACGTCCTTCATTTAATCGTGAAAATATTCGTTTAATTAAAAACTCAGGACAATCTCGCGGAATTAAGTTTATTGGCGACGTTGCTATTTTGGATTATAACCAGATTCTTTGGAACGAAGGTTCTAATGAAATAGCGTCACAATCTGAACCAGTTAATCCATTTATTGTTCCAAATTTCACAGGACAATTAACATTATCTCCTGCTTCTGATGATTGGAAAGTAACCGAGTTTGAACCAGACAAAGTTATCGATGGTGGTACAAGACTTGATCAAGTTGAAGCAACGGTTTGGAACGAAGAAGAATGGGGATGGGCAGGTACTCCAGTTGATGAGTATGATGTTGGTGCTGAACTTTCTCGCACCACAACAGGGACTTCAGTTGGTGATCCAGCTGTAATTGCTGAAGCATACAATGTTCCTTATACTCAGGTATTCGGTGACACTTACTGGGGTTCAAATGCTCTAACAGTAACTGCTACAACCACTACAACTACTCAAACGGTTCAGCGTGTTGTTAGTAACGAGACGATCAAAGAAGTAGTTGGTAATCGTGTTGTACAAACAGCATTTATTCCTTGGATGCGATCTCGTAAAGTTTACTTCAAGGCAGAAGGTTTGCGTCCAAATACTCAAATGTATGCATACTTTGATGAAAGATCAGTTGCTAATTGGGTAAGAACAGAAAGTTCTTTTGTTAACTATTCTGATACGACTGGCGATACCAATGATGTTAATGATCATGCTAATCTAACAGAGCATCCGGATGGTAAGACTACATTGTTTACTGACTCAAAGGGCGCGTTGATCGGTTCATTCTTTATTCCTTGTAAGAGAATTGGTTCTGCTGCTGGTACGCCTTATAAGAATGACAATTCACCTGATTATCTTAGCGGAAATGCATTCAAGTCAGGAAATCGTTTATTCAAATTATTAGATACGCCTGTTAACAGTGCTAATAATGCATTATCTAAAGCACAAGCAATGTATTTTTCTTGGGGTACAGTTGAAACAAGACAAAGAGATATTCTATCAACTCGTGTAGTTGAGTATGTTGAATATGAAGAAACTACTGAAAATACTGTAACAAATACCAGTTATACCTATGGATCAACAACAATCGACAATCTTTATGTTGAACCAGATCAAGGGATTAATTCTGGGATTGTAGATGTTGATCAAGGTGGTATCTATATTGGTAGTATCGAAGCAGGAGATTTTGGTTCTGTTTATGTTAGTACAAATGCTAACATTAGTTCTCAAGTAGATTTTGCTGCGATTGACGCGTCATATGTTAATTCAACAACACCTACTTCTGTTGAAGATCCAGTACAACCTGCAATCTTATCTGACGGTTATCTCGACGCAAACAGTCAAGACGGCGTTGATCCGATTGCTAGTGCTTCTTCTTATACAACTACAGTTTCCACTAATGATCTACTTATTGGCGCTAATACAGCAGTTCTGACTAATGCTGGCACCAGCTGGACTTCTGGTGGAACAAACAATACTACAAATGATGGTTTGCAAACACCAACAACATATCAAAGCACGAACCCATCAACATCAACTCTTGTTGCTGCCTCTGCTTCTAGTGCTGACGCGAATCAAAACTATCCTGCTTATTATACTGGATTTGATCAACTTCCACCGCAAAAGGTTGTTACTCAAGAAACTCCTGGATCGAGTGGAAGACTTGCGTATGTAGATCCTGTCGCACAAACTTTCTTGGTAACTCAACCTGAAGGTATGTTTTTAACTAAAGCAGATCTTTTCTTTGAAACAGTAGACGCAAGTATTCCAGTTAGGATTGAGATTAGACCAACTGTTAACGGCGTGCCCGATTCAATTCGAGTAGTTCCAGGAAGTCGTGTTACGGTTGCTGGAGCAGACGCAATTGGTATTGCTAGTGTTGTTTCTAATCCTACAATGGCTGATGTTTTGGCAAGACCAACAACGTTCACGTTTGAAGAACCGATTTATCTTGCTGGTAACACTGAGTATGCAATAGTAGTAATTGCACCAAATACGATTAAATACAGAGTTTATGTTTCTGAAATGGAAAAATACGTTTTGGGATCAAACGAAAAACGTTGTATGAATTCACAACTCGGGTCTTTCTTTAAGTCTCAAAACTCTATGCTTTGGGAACCATCACAAAGACTCGATATGTGCTATCGTTTATATCGCGCGAACTTCATTAAGGACGGTCAACTCAGACTAGAAAACGCAGCAGTAGAAAGAAAGTTGTTGAGAAACAACCCAATTGAATTTACTTCTGGTAGTGCTGTAGTTAGAGTTAATCATTCTTATCATGGTTTTATAGCAGGTGATACTGTCAATCTTGCTGGTCTTGATTCAGCAACTTCTTATGGCGGTATTACTGGCGCAAATATTATGGGCAACCGAACGATTGTAAAAGTTGATCATACGGGTTATACTTTTACTGCAGGTGGAACGGCGAATAGAACTACGATTAGTGGCGGTGAAACAGTTACTGCTACAAGAAATATGCAGTTTACTCAATGTACACCAAATGTAGATAATATTGTACCTCAAGCAACTTCATTAACAGTTGATGCTAGGTTTACCACTGGTAGATCAATGGCTGGTGCTGAGACAAGATTCTCCAAAGGGGTTTTTGCTAGAGTTCCTACAAAACTCGCTCGAGTATTTGATAATCCACACATGATTGCAAATGCTGCTCTAGAATCTTCTAATTTATCTGGTGCCAAATCAGCAGACCTTAATGTCAACTTTAAGACAAACAGTTCTTTCGTTTCTCCTGTGGTTGATCTTCAGAGAACTTCTTTGACTGTTGTTCAAAACATGATTGATAATCAGGTGTCTTCTAGTGCTTCGGCGGGAGAAAATGTTCCGATTAATTATATCGCAGAAACTGATGCCAAGAGAGGATCTTCTCCAGCGAAACATGTTACAAAACCTGTAACACTTGTTGAAGATGCTACTGGTATTAAAACATTGTTAACTGCTAACGTTCCTCCTTCTGCTAGTTTTGAGGTTTACTATAGAACTACATTAGCAAACGGAACACCGATTGAAGACGTTGCTTGGACTTTACAGGCATCTGAGAATACATTACCAAAAGATACCAACCCAGATACGTTTAGAGAATATGAATATCTAATGGGTGGTACTGGCGGTACTTTGGCACCGTTTAATCAGTTCCAATTGAAGATTGTTATGAAGTCTTCTAATAACTGTAGAGTGCCAAAGATTCGTGACTTACGTGCTATTGCTATGGTGGATTAATGAAATTACTTAAAATTGAAGACACAACTTCTTTCGCTAAAGATGCAGAAACGGGTGCAGTAGTCTCTATAAATAGAAATGATGCCGCGCTCGCGCGCGAGCGAAAGGAAAAAAGAAAACTCGAGCAGTTACAACAAGAAGAACTCAACGATAAGGTTAAATCGTTAGAAACTAAAGTTGATCTGATTCAAGAAATGTTAACTAAGATATTAGAGAAAGTATAATGGCAGACCCTTACGGATACGGTAGACCAACAGATGTCGCATTAACTGATAGCATTAATACTTTTCGTAGAAAGGTTAATCAGATCGGCAACGATATTGGTAATAAATTACGATTGGATTCTGGTGCAGATCCTCTTTGGGGATATGTTCCATCATTCCATAGTGATTCAGATCTAGTTGGCGCTCTTTTAGAACTTGATTATCGTATTCGAGAGCAAGACTCTGACCTTTATTTAAGAACAGATGGTGGCGACCTCTTTATCGTTAATGGGAAAAAAGGTAATGCTATCCACATGCAACTCACGTGGGATAGTGCTGCTAATACTGTTGAACTCGATTTTCCTCGTCACACAGTTACTGTAGACGCCGCTGGGGATATTATTCTAGACGCAGACAATGGTAACATTATATTCAAAGACGGTGGCACAGAGGACTACAAGTTTGCTACGGACGGTACAATCTCTCGTACTGGGGATTTAACAGTAGATGTAACTGGTAATATTGTTTTAGACGCTGATGGTGCAAACATCGACTTTAAAGATGGTGGTGTTGCTCGTATCGAATACGGTCTTGGCGCTACTAATACAATAGCAACCACAGGTAATTTAGCGGAAACAGTTTCCGGAAATCAAACAACAGATGTTGTTGGATCGATTAAGGATTCCGCTGGTACAACGCACACAATTGTTGCTAAAACCGCTATTGCTCAAACTTCAGGCACAACGTTTACCCAAACGTCAGGTGGCAATTTCACTACAAATGTTACAGGTAATGTTTTAATTGACGCCAGCGGCGATATCGTTTTAGATGCTGATGGCGCAGATATTGATTTTAAAGACGGTGGAACTACTCGTTTTGCATATGGTATGGGTGCCACAAATACATTAGACGTTACTGGTAATTTATCTGAAACTGTTTCGGGGAATCAAACTACAGATGTCACAGGATCAATCAAAGACTCCGCAGGAACGACGCACACAATTGTTGCAGGAACAGCAATTGTTCAGACATCAGGTACAACAACTACGCTTACAGTTGGAAGCAACCACACTGTTAGCGTTGGTGGCAATTCTATTTCCACTGTTACTGGGAATTATACTAATGACGTAACTGGATCGATTAAAGATTCTGCGGGCACTTCTCATACAACTGTTGCTGGTACTACAATTGCTCAAACTTCTGGGACAACATTCACACAAACTTCTGGCGGGAATTTCACCACGAATGTTACTGGAGAATATTTGGTTGATGCTTCTGGTGATATTACTTTAGATGCAAATGGTGGCAACATCTATCTGAAGGATGATGTAACACAATTTGGCTCTCTCGCAAATACTGGTGGTGGCAATATTATAATTAAATCAGGCACCTCTACTGTTATGACTGGTAGTGGTGAAAACGCCACATTTAATAATAATGTTGACATCGACAACGACCTTACTGTAGATCGAGATGCTCAGGTAACTCGTAATTTAAATGTAGATGGTATAACCACGCTTGATAGTACAACAATCGATGGTTCCTTACTTGTTAATGATAGTGCATACATTACCGGTAACTTAGATGTTGGTGGAAATGTAACAGTAACAGGAAGCACTGTTCTTAACGGTCATGTTGATCTTGGTGACGGAATTGGAGATAATATTTCTATCGTAGGTAGAGTTGATACTAGTATTATTCCTGACGCCGACGGTTCATTAGATCTCGGTAGTTCTTCTTTAGAATGGCGTAATTTGTATATTGATGGAACTGCCAACATAGACTCATTAGTCGCTGACACTGCAGATATTAATGGTGGAACAATTGATGGAACTTCAATCGGTAGCAGCAGTCGATCAACTGGTTATTTTACTAATGTAGACGCTAATGGAATTACTACTCTTGATTCTACAACTATCGATGGTTCATTAACTGTTAATGATAGCGCGTATGTAACTGGTAATCTGAACATTGGCGGTAACGTTGATATTGCTGGTACGCTAACAGTTGATGGCGTAGTTAATTTCAAAGCTGGAACAAACGGGTCGGTCACTCTCGGTGATGGAAACACAGACAACGTTGTGTTTAATGCTGATGTTAATTCACACATCATACCGAATACAGATAATACCTATGATCTAGGTTCTAGCAGTCAAGAATGGCGTAATTTGTATGTTGATGGAATTGCTAACATTGATTCTTTGGTTGCTGATACTGCAGATATAAACGCTGGAACAATTGATGGAACTTCAATCGGCGCTAGTTCAGCGTCCACCGGTAACTTTACTACACTTAATGCTAGTGGAATTACTACTCTTGATTCTACAACTATCGATGGTTCATTAGATCTAAACGGCGCTGCTGATATATCGGGTAATGTTGTTACTGGTGGAACATTAGTAACTGGAACATCATTAACTACTACAGCGACTGATCATGCTGCTGCTATTAACGAATTAGATTCTGATATTGGTATAATTGCTAATATGACAACCACTACCAAGTTAAGTGTTATCGCTGCTATCAATGAACTAAATAGTAGAATAATAGACGTTTATGACTCTGCTGGCACATTATTGAATCCAGCATAATTTGGAGTAAATAATGGGTCGAGCATCCACCCCACTCAAAGTACTGTCGAATGGCGACCTAAGAGCGTTCACTGAAGAAGAAGAACGCTACCTTGCCTATGCAGCAGGTGTTCATGTATCACTGTTAGATAGTGATCAAGCTGGTGGTATTACTAGAGAACAAGATGGTGTAAATAATTTATCTCTCGGTCCTTTCATTGATTCAAAATACGATCAAGCAGTCGGCGCACATGTTAATCTTTCAAGTTCAACATCACAATATCCTTATTGGATTAAAGCAGGAACGCTCGACAAAACGAGCGAATCTTTTAGAAATTTAATTTCATGGGATTATTCTCTTAATGCCATAAAAGAAATGAACAATAACGACTTAACAGTATTAGGTCGTCGACTTTCTAAAACAATAGCACAAAATGAATACCCTGGATCTTATAGGATAGGATCTTCTAGTCCTGGATCTGATTGGACGATTTATAAACAAAATGCTTTCACTGACACCCGAACAGACGGAACTGCAACAAATTATAATATTTACATAAGAACAACTGGACAAACGTCTAATCCTCATTCAGGAAGAGTTTTACCCTCCGCGCTTAAACGGTCTTCAGGTGGATCAGGAACGTACCAAGGGTTTGAAAGATTTTCTGATCAACAATTAAGTTATACATTGGGAGAAAAGGTAAAAGAACTTATTGCTGGTGGTGATATCGGTACGGTTCTTTTGCGTTCGACTGCTGATGGTGCTCCTTCATCAGGAACATGGGTTGCAAGAGGTTACGCTACCGATACAAGGCAAGAAGTTGGAGATACAGATTTCGTATCAACAAGTACGCCAACTTATGTTGGAAATTTCCAAGCAGAATACCTCGGAGATTTCCAGGCAGAATATGCTTTAGAGGTCACATATGTAACAACCAGTTCAGGTATTATAACTCGAGAATACAGTGGCGATTATACTGGTAATTTTGCGGGAGATTATACAACAGAATTTTTGGGTTCTCAGGGATATACTAATGATTTCGTTAGTTCATCAGAAATATCATATACAAACGTATTCGTAGCAGATTTCGTTGGTTCAGCAGTAAAAGAGAAAAATGTAACCGAATCATATACTGGTGATTTTCTTGCTGATTTTATAGGAGATTATTTAGGTTCGACCAATAGAACCTCAGATTATACTGGAGATTTTTCTGGACAATTTACTGGAAATTATCTTGGCGACTTCCTATCATCAACTACTTTTGCGAGAACACGAACACAAACAGCATTAGAAAATTATACTGGCGATTTCCTTGGGAATTACACAGGATCAATAAATTACCTTGGATCAAATTCTGTTAGTTATATTGCAGACTATGTTAAAGTTTATATCGGAGATTTTCTATCGTCAGCCAATTTTACTAGCACAAGAGTAACTTATGCAGAAAATGAAGTCATTGAAGAATATACTGGTGATTTCATTGGTGATTACATAGGATCTATAAATGTTCTAAAAGATAACAGTGTAGGATATATTGCTGATTACATTGGTGATTATATTGGTGATTTTATAGGATCATTAAATGTTCAGAGAGATACCAGCGTAACTGATGAATCTGTTATGAGTTCAGCCAATATTACAGTACCTAGCGCAAATTATTTAAATTACGTTGGTGATTACATTGGTTCTGTTGATGATCATCCTTACACTATAACTTACATTGGTGATTTTTTAACGTCAACCGATTATACTAACACAACACAACACGTAACAAGCGTGAATTATATCGGCGCTGGTTCAACACAAGATGATGGAACCAAAGGGTATATTGGTGATTTCATTGGTGATTATATTGGACCGGATAACAAGTATCATATTAAAACTTTTGTTGAAGGGTACTTGAATTACGTTGGTGATTACATAGGATCAGTCGGTAAATCTTATATTGGAACGCCAAGTACAGATTATGCTAACTACATAGGCGATCCTTACGTTGCTAATTTCGTTGGTCAAACTACTTATACTGGGACTAGCTATACTGTATTATCTCCTCAAATAATTGGTGTCGGCGCGCAAGTTAATGGCACCGGATGGGGTGATGGATCAACTTACATTAATTCACAAACAGCTCAGTCTTCTATAAGCGTACCAATTCAGCTTCAAATTGCAATTTCTGGAACTACTAGTCCAGTTGCAGGCGTCCCAGGAAACACATATAAATGTACTTTTAATTCTTCAGCGTCCAGTGGTGTTACTGTCCTAGGTATGACACCCAACAGTAATATATCACCGAATAGATTTAATACGCTTGATTCATGGACAATCAACGGAAACCAAAGCGTTTATTTTCCTCAAGCGAATTCGATTTATACCTTTCCTGGAATATCTTATGTAAACGTTAATATAATACTCAATTCTGAAGGTTCGGGAAAACTTGTTTTAAATGTTACCAATTCTACTGGTAGTACAATTTATAGAAAATCACAATTAAATACAAATGGAACTGCTCCATCTGTGTATAGTACGCAAAACTATACTCCTGATTTTCAGGCTGATTTAACATATACTCCAAATTATTTGGGAACAAGTCAAATTAATTATCTTAATGATTTTGTAGAAGGATATGTACCATATCATAGTCCATTTCTTGGTAGTGCTGTAGATTATTCAGAACAGGGACCGTATGCACATGCATATACGCCAGATTACATTACTGGATATACTGGTTCTACCAGCGTAGATTATCTTGGATCATTAACTGTTCAGACAAACAACAGCGTAACATACACATCAGATTATCAAGTTAATTATCTTGGTGATTATACTGGACAGGTGGAGTATACTGGTGATTTCGTGGCGAACTATACTGAACCGTTCATTCACAATTACATTGGTGATTTTATAACGTCAACTTCATATGAAAGTATAGCGGAGGAGAATTATATACGTTATGCGAATCCTTATATCTTTACTTATGTGGGTGATTTTTTAACGTCAACCGAATATAGTATCACAAGGGTAACTATAGACTATGAACCATATACTGGTGATTTTCTTGGGGATTACACAGGATCTGTAACAAGAAACACATCAACCAGCGTCAATTATCAAAATTATTTAGAACCATATATCGTTAATTATGTTGGCGACTTTTTATCATCAACTACTTTTACTAGTACGAAAATACCCGATGCTTTTGTGGGTGATTATTTGGGTGACTTCGTTGGGGATTATACTGGATCAATTCAATATGTTGGTACAGCATTAGAAGATTATGCTGCAGAATATCTTAATACCTTTGTTGCTGACTACATAAGCAGTGCAGAGCAACAAAAAAATAGAACCAGTACAACAACCGATGGATTTACTGGTGATTATATCGGAGGTTTTCTAGGATCTGTCAATAGTACGGTATCTGTATCAAAATCATTTGCAGGAACATACACAGGAAATTATACTTCAGACTATGTTAGTTCTGCTCAATACACAGAAACATATACGACTGATTCAACTGATAATTTTGTTACTGCATATACTGGAGATTTCGGCGCTGCTTATACGGGAGATTATACAGGGTCATTAATTTACACGACGCTATATACTTCTGAAAGCACAGAAGATTATGCTTCAACTAGCACTGCAAGTTATACTGGGGAATTTGCGGCAACAACAATTTTACAAACAAATGAAGTGGTTGAAACTTATACATTATACGTGAGGATAGCATGAATGAATTATATTTGCCTAATGCATTTTGGACTAATTGGGAAAAGAAAGGTGAAGACAAGTCGAGTATAACTGCTTTAAAAAGAATTGATTCCAATTCAACAATTCAAATTACAACGAACGAAGGTCAAGAAGATTATAACAATTTGATTTCTCAATTATCTTTGAGTAAAATAACTGAGAACACTGTTATACGTTTTAATAAGAAACAAAGGGAAAAGGCAGAAAAAGATCTTATTAAAGAACAAAGAGATAAATCTAAAATGCTTGAAGAACTTTTTTCTTTTAAACTTAAAGTATTTGAAACAGAATCGGTTAAAAATTCTGAGAATAAAAAAATTAAGTCTAAGATCAGAAAAGCAAAGTCTCAAATAGAAGCACAAGCATTAACTACATTATTGATTGGCATTGAAGAAGGTATTATTGATGAGCGAGCTAACTAAAGGTTACATTGTTATTGCATCGAATAAGAAATTTTTTTACAAATCTGGTCTTTATTTGATAGAATCAATTAAAGATTATTACCCAGAAGCAAAATGTTGCTTGGTTACAGAAGAAAGATTTCTTGATGGAAATGAAAGTATAGTTGATGATCTTTTATTATGTGATGATCATTTGCGCGCGAAAATGGACGGCATGGCGAGATCCCCATATGATCTAACATTTTACATTGACGCTGATTGTGAAGTTGTACATGAAGACATAGCAAATGTTTTTGATGAGTTGGGTGATTATGATGTGATGTTTACTGAATTGACCGACGATAGGAAATACTGTTTTAAAGAAGTTCATTTTCCTGCTGGTCAATTAAGACTTTGTGGTGGTGTTTGTTTATATGATTTAAGTAGACCGATCGTTAAAGAATTTATGAAAGATTGGTATGATTTAACGGTCAAACAATATGCTAAACTTTGGTGGCCGACAAAAGAAAATGGCGAATATGATTATGATAATTATCCTAAAACATTAGCAAGATGGGATCAGTTTAGTCTTTGGTGGTTAGTTAATAAAGAACCAAAGTATAAAGATTTGAAAGTTGGTATTTTTGACGATGATGCTAGATGGAATCACTACTCAAAATATAAAATGCAACATTGTAGAAAACCAATTGTTATTAATCATTATTCGGATAGCAGCGTAAAAAAATCAGTTTAATATGCAAAAAATTGAAATTGAAAATGAAGAGGTTTTAAATAATCTAAAACCTTTTGAATGGTTTGTTAACCAAACAGTTTGTGATTTAATTATTAGAGATGAAAAAAGTTTCTCTTGTAATAGAAACGATTATGTGTCAATTCCATACATGCAAAAAATAATGCGCATGGGAAAAGACCATAATGGATTTCCTGAAAGAGTCAAAGGGTACAGTTTTAATGGCGTAGGATTGAAATTTAAAAATGCCTCTGATCCTTTAGTTTCAGAAATGATGAATCGTTATAACGAAAACATTTTTAATTTCTCTTCTTCTCTAATGTTAAGGCATAATGCATTATTTACTGTTTATCCTCCTGGGGGTTTTATTTCATGGCATAATAATGCAAATGCATCCGCTTATAATTTTATTTTTACATGGTCTGAAACAGGCAATGGTTATTGGCAAAATTATGACATGGAAGAACAAAAAGTGGTAACGATAAATGATAAACCAGGTTGGCAATGTAAATCTGGTTATTTTGGGTCGTACAATGAGAATCCAAATAAAATAGTTTACCACTCTGCATCAACCGATTGTTGGAGAATGACAGTTGCATTCGTCCTTGATCGGTCAGAAATGTCTAAGGGAATTCAAGATTTAATTATCGAAGAATTGTCTTTTACAGAATAGAATCATTATAAATAAAAACGATTGTTGATCTTATTTCGGATTCGTTTTTATGGCTCATTACGAAGATATTACCATCGACCAAGGTTCTGATGTATCACTAGAACTACACTTGGTCGACACTCAAGGCGATAAGAAGAACCTAACAGGTTTTTCTGCAGCTGCAAAAATGAAAGTCAATTATAACAGCGATAGTGCAGACACGGTAACGTTTGACACATATATTGCTGCTCCTGCTACAGACGGTATTGTTGTTTTGAATTTGACAAACGCACAAACCGATCTATTGAATCCGAGAAAAAAATACGTTTATGATGTTGAAGTTTCACATCTCGATAGTGATAGCAATACGATTATTGAGAGAGTGTTACAGGGAACTATAACAGTAACTCCATCAGTAACGAAATAGGAACATAATCTTATGGCGGTAATTAAAGCACAGGGGATTTCTACAGACGGAAAGACTCAGGTGAAAATCGTTGGGAGAAAAACAACTCAAGTTAAGAAAGTAATTGTTGGTACTCCAATTAGGCGAGTAAACGTCAATGATGATATAAATAGTAGAATACCAGTAGACTTCATTGTTAATGTTACTGCTGGTAGCGGAAAGGCAGAAGGTGCTTTATTAACATTTAACGAAGGTACTGGCGAATTTCAACCATTACTTAGACTAGGAGACAATGTCGTTTCTGACGGCGGGGGATTTTAATAAATGGCAATTATTCAGATAAAAAGATCCAGTAGTTCGGGTGCGCCAGGACCAAGTACACTTAAGAATGGTGAATTAGCATATTCTTATTTAGACGGTACTGTTGGCAACGGTGGTGATCGTCTTTATATTGGCATCGGCGATAGCACCGATGGTTATGCAGATAGCGTAGTTGAAATCGGCGGTCAATTTTTTACTCAATATTTAGATCATACTCCTGGAACATTAACTGCTAGTTCCGCAATTATTACTGACGCTAACAGTAAAATCGATCAACTCCTGGTCGATAATTTATCTTTAGACGGTAATACTCTAACTACAACAAACACAGACGGTGATTTGATTCTTTCTGCTAATGGCAATGGTGTCATTAGTGCAAGCAGCAAACGTATTACAAACGTAGCAACGCCAACTTCTGGTACAGACGCTGCTAACAAAACTTATGTTGATCAACAAATTGGAACTTCTGTTAATTTAAGTATTACTGCTGATAGCGGTAGTTCTGGTACAGTTACTCTCGCAGATTCTACTCTTGAAATCGCTACTGATGATAACTTAAAGGTCTTGATGACTGGAGACTTGGTAGCAGGAGTTGGTCCTACCTTAACATTCTCTTTGAATCCGACAACAGTTACTGCTGGATCATACGGAAGCAGCACTGAGATACCAACATTCACAGTTGATTCTGAAGGTCGTTTGACTGCTGCTGGTACTGCTTCGGTATCACACACTATTACGCTTGCTGCTGATGTTGGTAGCAACGACACATATACTACTGGTAGCACATTAACATTTTCTGGTGGAACTGGTTTAACTTCAGTTGTTGCTGACGATGAAATAACATTTAGACTTGATAGCACCGCAGTAACTCCTGGATCATATGGTAGTTCTACTGCTATCCCAACGTTTACAGTTGACGCTCAAGGTCGATTGACCGCTGCTAGTACAGCAAGTATTGCTTCTACTTTAGATGTTTCCGCTGAAGGTGCGGACTCTATTGGAATTAATCTCCTAGACGAAACATTAGACTTTAGGGCATCTGGACCAACTGGCGCGTTAACAGTTGCAACCAACTCTGGTGCTAATTCAGTAACATATGCTATCGCTACAGCAACCTCTTCTCAACACGGTGTTGCGACATTTAATACTGCTGACTTTGGTGTTTCTTCCGGTGATGTAACAATCAAGACTGGTGGTGTAAGTAATACTCAGTTAGAAAATAGTTCTATCACAATCAACGGAAGGGCATATTCTCTTGGTGATACTGCTACTATCGGAACTGATAGTGTTAGTGAAGGTTCAACCAACCTTTATTACACTGATGCGAGATCTAGGGCAGCAATTAGCGTAACAGACGCTGGTGGTGATGGGTCATTAGGATATAATAGTGGCACTGGTGTTATTACCTATACTGGACCAAGTGCCGCAGAAACAAGAGCACATTTTAGTGGTGGCACTGGTGTTACCATTACCAATGGTGAAATAGCAATTGGTCAGGACGTTGGAACTTCTGCCAATGTAACTTTCCAAACCGTTACCGTTGATGATTTAACAATTGTCGGCACTCAAACGATTATCCAATCTCAGACCTTGACCATCAAGGATCCAATGATCCACCTTGCTGATAGCAATGAAACTTCTGATGCAGTGGATATTGGTTTTGTTGGACACTACAGCGATGATGCTGGAGCGACTAAGAAACATACTGGTATTTTCCGAGACGCAAGTAACGGACAATATTATATCTATGAAGGTCTTATTGATAGCGATCTTGACAGCGTTACTCCAACGAATAATATTGATAGAAGCGGAACAGGATTTACGCTTTCAACGTTAAACGTCGGTACTCTTGTTGGTCAATATGCTGGATTTGATTCAGACTTTACTGCGAAATCTACTGCTGACCTTTCTGAAGGTTCAAATCTTTACTATACTGATGAGAGAGTATATGACGCTGTTGCGGCAATGCTTGGAAATGGTTCGCAAACAAATATTACTGTTTCCTCGACAGATGGTACTGATGATCTAACGTTTAGTGTTGCAACAGCAACTTCTTCAACGCTTGGTGTCGCGTCGTTTAATTCTTCTCAGTTCACTGTTACTGGTGGAGCAGTAAGTCTTAACGCTCTTGGAAACGCAGGATTACAATTTAATTCTATAACCATCGGCGATAGTTCGGTTGCTCTGGGTGAAACAATTACTGATATTACTGGATTGACAGGATTATCTGTTGACAATATTAGAGTCAATGGTAATGATATAACGTCAACAGATACTAATGGTAATATAAACCTCACACCAAATGGTGCTGGCAAAACTGTAATTACTAACCTTTATGTTGGTGACGCGTCGACAAGCGCCGAAGAATATATTGAGGATACAATTGCTACTGCCTTGTCATCAGGTGAAGGTATAACGATTACGTACACTGACGGGACTGGAGAAATTAATATTGCTGCGGAATTAGCAACTACGTCTAATCCTGGTGTGGCAAGTTTCGACGCTACCAACTTTGATGTTTCAGGGTCTGGAGCAGTAACTATAGATACAATTGATGGTGGTACTTACTAAAATTTAATTTGATTATACCCCCATTTTTATGGGGGTTTTTTACCTTTTTTAAGGATCGAGATGGCTCAGAATATCATTCTCAAGAAGTCTTCCGTTCTCGGAAGGATTCCTGACAGTTCAGATTTGGCATATGGCGAACTTGCGCTCAACTATTCTGACGGTAAACTTTATTATAAAAAGTCAAACAATGAAATAGACTTTTTCTTAACCGATTCAAATCTCGATTCTGATTTCATTACTAGCAGAGTTTCTGCTGGTTCATTAGCACTAACCAATTCTCAAATAAGCGCAGTCGTTGACGAATTAACCAACGACATCAAACCATTACTCGACGCGCTCTACGATATTGGTGACTCAGTTAGAACATGGAAAGATCTTTACTTAGATTCTCAGGGTAAAGTTTATTTTGGACCTAGTAACTTTTTCAATTTATCTAAACTAAATTCTATCTTAGATTCTGCAGATGTAGTCAGTTTAATTAATAATAATGTTACCGGATTAAACTCTGACCAAGCAAATACATTAATTGATGCCAAAATTCAAATAATCGACATTGGCGATATTGTTGGCGCTGACGGTAACTCCGGACAAATACTTAAGAGTTTAGGCAACGGTAATGCTACTTGGATTAATCAAGCAGATCTTGTTCGCCCACATTTAGTTGCTGGTGCAAACATTACATACGATTCTGCGACAGGTGTTATTACTGCCGATTTATCTTCAGCGGGTTTAGATTCTGCTGCTGTAACTGGGATAATAGATTCTGCTTATATCCAAGCACGTCAAGCAGATATCTTCCGAGACTCAGCGTTTATAACTGGGATTATTGATACTGCTTATATTCAGGCAAGGGATCGTATCCGCGATTCTAATTTTGTTCAGGACATCGTTGATTCAGCATATGTTCAATTACGCCAAGCAGCACCTACTGCTGCTCAGGTGCGACCGTTTATGGTCGCTGGTGCAAACATTACTTATGACTCAGCAACTGGTGTAATTAGTTCAACTGCGAGCGGAACTCTCGATTCTGCTGCAGTTATCGGGATAATCGACTCTGCCTATATTCAAGCAAGAGATCGATATAGAGACTCTGGGTTTGTAACGGGACTAATTGATTCATCTTATATTAATTCAAGAGTAACAGCTTCAACTGATTCTTCTACTGTTAATACTCTGATTGACGCAAAGATTCAAGTAATCGACATAGGTGATGTTGTTGGAGCAGACGGTAATTCGGGTCAGGTTCTCAAGAGTTTAGGAAACGGTAACTCTACTTGGGTTAATACGTCAACCTTCGTCACTTTAGATTCTTCCACATTAACAAGTGGGTTTGCTGGTAATATAATTCCAGCGACAGATTCTACTTATGATCTTGGTGATTCTACTCGCCGTTGGAGAGACTTATATCTCTCCGGTAATACAATTTACCTTGGCGACAGTGCAGTATTAACGGCAGCGAAAGTTAATCTTATTCCTTCAGTCGCTTTAGATTCATCAATAATTTCTTCTATTGCAGTAACTGCTGCAGGTGGAATCGATTCAGCATTAACAATTTCTTTAATTGATTCTGCTTATGTTCAAGCAAGACAAACGGTTTATCTTGACAGTTCAACAGTTCAGGGTGTTATTTCTGCTGCTTATATTCAGGCGAATCAAACTACTTATTCAAACGCTGATTTCGCTGATAGTGCGTTTGTAACTGCTCAGATTAATAATTTGATCGATGGAGCACCAGGTGCTCTTAATACATTAAATGAGTTGGCAGCTGCTCTTAATGATGACAGTGATGCTTATAATACATTACTTTCGTTAATTAACGCGAATACTTCAGCTGTTGCCGGTAAACTCGATTCAGCATTAACAATTTCTTTGATTGATTCTGCTTACATTGCTGCTAGAACTACCTCAGGAACTGATTCTGCCGCTGTTAACACGCTTATTGATGCTAAAATACAAGTAATTGACATTGGAGATGTCGTAGGCGCTGATGGTAACTCTGGTCAATTGCTTAAGAGTTTGGGTAACGGCAACTCAACGTGGGTTAATGCTGCTGATATAGTAAGACCGCAATTAGTAGCGGGTTCTAATATCACGTATGATTCTGCGACTGGTGTTATTTCTTCTAGTGCTAGTGGCGTTGACTCCGCGTTAACATCTCAATTGATCGATTCAGCATATGTTCAATTGAGACAAATTAAATATTCTACTGCTGATTTCGTAGATTCTGCTTACGTAACAACACAAATCAACAATTTGATCGATGGCGCTCCTGGTGCATTAAATACACTTAATGAATTAGCAGCTGCTTTAAATGACGACAGTCAGGCATATAATACTCTACTTGCATTAATTAATGCTAATACTACAGCTGTTGCTGGTAAATTAGATTCTGCTCTTACTACACAATTAATCAATGCTGCGTATATTCAAGCGAACCAAACTAATTTCTTAGATTCCGCATTAACGACGCAGTTGATTAGTGCTGCCTATATTCAGGCGAATCAAACTACTTATGATTTTCTAGACTCAGCAGAAGTAATATCATTAATTGACTCTGCTTACATTGCTGCTAGAACTACTTCAGGCACTGACTCTGCTTCCGTTAATTCATTAATCGACGCGAAAATTCAGGTAATCGATATTGGTGATGTCGTCGGCGCTGATGGCAACTCAGGTCAATTACTTAAGAGTTTAGGCAACGGAAACTCAACTTGGGTTGATGCTTTTGATTCAACAGCAGTTTCTGGAATTCTTTCAGGATATGCTGGGAATATTGTTCCTTCTGCTGATTCTACTTATAGTTTAGGTTCTCCGACCAAAAAATGGAAAGACTTATATCTCTCCGGGAATACAATTTATTTTGGCGATAGCGTAACGCTTTCTGCACAACAAGTTCAATATATTCCGACTTCTGTAGCGACTGTTGTTGACTCTGCCAGTGTTCGTGCTTTGTTCACTAGCGCAGGAGATTTGAATTATAACGAATCTACAGGAACATTTAGTTTAACAGTTTCTTCTGTTGTTGACTCTGCTTATATTGCTGCTCGATCTGGTGCGATAAGTTCCGTCAATAACAATTTTAATCCTGGTGCAAATCAACAGTACAGTTTGGGTGATTCTAACAATCGTTGGAAAGATTTGTATTTAAGCGATAGTAGTATTATATTTGGTACAACTGCGACGTTGACTGCTGCTAAGATTAATCTTATTCCGACGGTTCTTCTTGATTCAGCGATAATTAAAAATACAATTATTGACGCTGCTTATATTCAGGCGAATCAAACTACCTATTCTACGGCAGATTTCGTAGATTCTGCTTATGTAACAACACAAATTAATAATCTGATTGACGCTGCTCCTGGTGCATTAAATACACTTAATGAATTAGCAGCTGCCCTTGGTGATGATGCAAACTTTAGCACAACTATCACAAACCAAATTGCTGGAAAACTTGATTCGTCATTAACCACGCAACTTATTGATTCTTCTTATATTCAATTAAGACAAGCAGCGCCAACAGCATCTCAAGTTAGAGCGTTCTTGGTCGCTGGATCAAACGTCACGTATGATTCTGCAACTGGTGTTATCTCTGCTTCTGTCAGCGGCGGTAGCGGGATTAATTCCGACCAAGCAAATACATTAATTGATGCTTCTATTCAAGCAATTGATATTGACGATTTTACGAATGTATCAGGCACTAATGGGTATTTCCTTAAGAGTCTTGGAAACAGAGAGGCAACTTGGGCAACAATACCTGCCAGCGGTTTAGATTCTTCAGCAGCAATCGCATTAATCGATTCAGCATATATCCAAGCAAGACAGACAGATATTTTCAGAGACTCTGCGTTTATAACAGGATTAATTGATTCAGCATATATTCAAGCGAAACAATCTGATATCTTTAGAGATTCTGCTTTTGTAACAGGAATTGTTGATACTGCCTATATTCAGGCAAGAGATCGAATTCGTGATTCTAATTTTGTTCAGGACATCGTTGATTCAGCGTATGTTCAGTTAAGACAAGCAGCGCCTACTGCCGCTCAAGTTAGAGCGTTCTTAGTTGCTGGTAGTAACATTACTTATGATTCTGCTTCGGGTGTAATTTCTTCGACTGCTAGTGGTTCTTTAGATTCTGCTGGTGCTATTGCATTAATCGATTCTGCTTACATTCAAGCACGGCAATCATCTGGAGGCGGTGGAGGAATTGATTCTGCTGCCGCCAATATTTTAATTGACGCTTCTATTCAAGCAATTGATATCGACGATTTCACTAATGTAAGCGGAACTAATGGGTATTTCCTTAAAAGTCTAGGAAACAGAGAAGCAACTTGGGCAACGATACCTGCTAGTGGGTTAGATTCTGCTGCTGCTATAACGTTGATCGATTCTGCATATATTCAAGCAAGACAAGCAGACATCTACAGAGATTCTGCCTTTGTCACTGGTATTGTTAATGCTTCATATATTCAATCTAACCAAACTAATTTCTTAGATTCCTCATTAACAACACAGCTAATTAATGCGGCGTATATTCAGGCAAATCAAACTACCTATTCGACTGCTGATTTTGTCGATAGTGCTTATGTTACTGCCCAGATCAATAGTTTAATTGACGGTGCGCCAGGAACTCTAGATACGTTAAATGAAATTGCGGCAGCAATTAACGACGACGCAAATGCTTACACAACCCTAGTAGGTTTGATTAATGCAATGCCAGATTCTTCTTGGATTACTGCATTGCCTGTTAGCACCTTTAGTAATGATGCAAATTATCTTGACAGCACAACTGTACAAGGGGTAATTTCTTCTTCTTATATTCAGACAAATCAAACTACCTATTCAACGGCAGATTTTCCGGATAGTGCTGGTGTAATCACATTAATTGCCGCAAATGAGACAACTTATTCGACTGCTGATTTTACTGATTCTGCCTATGTTGCAACTCAACTGGCAACAATAGACTCTGCTTATGTTCAGTTACGTCAAGCAGCACCAACAGCAGCACAAGTTAGAGCGTTCTTAGTTGCTGGGTCGAATATAACATACGATTCTGCTACTGGTGTTATCAGTTCAACTGCTAGTGGTGGTGTAGATTCTGCTGCTGCTAATAGTTTAATCGACGCTAAAATTCAGGTTCTTGATATTGGCGATGTTGTTGGAGATGACGGTAACTCTGGTCAATTGCTTAAGAGTTTGGGTAACGGTAACTCAACTTGGGTTAATGCTGCTGATATAGTAAGACCACAGTTAGTTGCAGGCAGCAACATTACTTATGATTCTGCTACTGGTGTAATTAGTTCAACTGCAAGCGGTACATTAGATTCTAATGCAGTAATCGGCATTGTCGATTCCGCTTATATTCAGGCGAGACAGGCAGATATATTCCGAGACTCTGCCTTTATAACAGGAATTATCAGTTCCTCTTATATTCAATCTAATCAAACTAACTTTTTAGATTCTGCTTTAACAACACAGTTGATTAGTGCTGCCTATATTCAGGCGAATCAAACTACGTATTCAACGGCAGATTTCCCAGATAGTGCTTATGTAACAACGCAGATTAATAATTTAATTGATGGTGCACCTGGTGCGCTTAACACCTTGAATGAATTAGCAGCAGCGTTGAATGACGACAGTCAGGCATATAATACATTACTCGCTCTAATTAATAGCAACACAACAGCAATTGCAGGAAAGTTAGACTCTGCTCTTACTATCTCTTTAATAGATTCAGCATATGTTGCTGCAAGAAGTTCAGCAGGAAGCAGCGGTTTAGATTCTGCTGCAGCAAACAGTTTAATTGATGCTAAAATACAAGTAATTGATATCGGTGATGTTGTTGGAACTGACGGTACTTCTGGACAAATACTAAAGAGTTTAGGAAACGGTTCTTCTACTTGGATTGATCAAGCAGATCTTGTTCGTCCTCATCTGGTTGCTGGATCAAATATCACATATGATTCATCCACTGGTGTAATTAGTTCAACTGCTAGTGGCGGTGGTTTAGATTCTGCTGGTGCTATTGCATTAATTGACTCTGCATATATTCAAGCAAGACAAACAGATGTATATCGTGATTCTGCTTTCGTTACTGGTATTGTTACAGCGTCTTATATTCAATCTAATCAAACTACGTATTCTACTGCAGATTTTGTTGATTCTGCTTATGTTACTACCCAGTTAGCAACAATAGACTCAGCATATGTCCAGTTACGTCAAGCAGCACCTACTGCTTCACAGGTTCGTGCTTTCTTAGTTGCTGGTAGTAATATCACTTATGATTCAGCGAGCGGTGTTATTAGTTCAACTGCTAGTGGTGGTAGTGGTTTAGATTCAGCAGCAGCAAATATTCTAATTGACGCTTCAATTCAAGCAATTGACATCGACGACTTCACTAATGTTTCTGGTACTAATGGATATTTCCTCAAGAGTATCGGTAATCGTGAAGCAACTTGGGCAACGATACCTGCTAGTGGATTAGATTCTGCGTCGGTAATATCGTTAATTGATTCTGCTTATATCCAAGCAAAACAGTCTGATATCTTCAGAGATTCAGCGTTTGTAACTGGGATTATTGATACTGCCTACATTCAAGCAAGAGATCGTATTAGAGACTCTAACTTTGTTCAAGATATTGCTGATTCTGCTTATGTCCAGTTGAGACAAGCAGCACCAACAGCATCTCAGGTTAGAGCGTTTTTAGTTGCTGGTAGTAACATTACTTATGATTCCGCTTCGGGTGTTATCAGTTCAACTGCGAGCGGGTCATTAGATTCTGCTGGCGCTATAGCATTAATAGATTCTGCTTATGTACAGTTACGACAAGCAGTACCAACGGCAGCACAGGTAAGACCATTCTTAGTCGCTGGTAGCAATATCACTTATGACTCAGCGACTGGTGTAATTTCTTCGACTGCTAGTGGTGGTGGTAGCGGAATCGATTCTGCTGCTGCTAACTTATTAATTGATGCGTCGATACAAGCAATTGATATTGATGATTTCACTAATGTGTCAGGAACAAACGGCAAATTCCTTAAGAGCGTAGGTAACAGAGAAGCGACTTGGGCGACAGTGATGGATTCTTCTGGTGTTTCTGGTATGCTTTCAAGTTATGCCGGAAATATTGTTCCCGCTCTTGACTCTACTTATGACCTTGGATCTTCTTCTAAGAAATGGAAAGATCTTTGGTTGAGTGGTAGCACCATTCACTTAGGCACGGCAAAACTTAAAGCGGCAGCAGATGGTAATCTTGAAGTATTTGATAGTACTGGTACAACTCGTAAGAGTTTACAAGTTGACGAATTGATTATTGGTACTGGTACGAATAAGATTAAACTGCGTAAATCTGGTTCTGGTCGATTCGAAGCGAAAAGGTTTAATTCTACAACTGATACTGAAGTAGATTCAGACGCTACTAACGTAATTGTTGTTAAAGTAAGCGGAAGTGCTTATCAGTTAGATGGAACAACTCGCGCTGATACATTTATGAGTCCAAACGTAACCTATCGTTTTGATCAGTCTCATTCAAGTAACAGCGGTCATCGATTAGCAATTTCAACCACAAGCGATGGTACTCATAACAGCGGTGCTGAAATAACTGGAGCGTCTGTTTATAATCAGGTTGGAACTCCTGGTTCTTCTGGAGCATATACTGAAATTGCTTTTGCTGCAGGAAACACGAAGTATTATTACTATTGTGAATCGCATAGTGGATATGGTGGTACAATTAATACACATCCATGGTCTGCTATTTCAGTAACAGATGCAGGTGGTGATGGTTCGTTAACGATGTCAACCAAAGGTGTTATTACTTACACTGGACCAAGTGCTTCTGAAGTAAGAGCGCATATTGATTCTTCTTATATTCAGGCAAGGCAAGCAGCACCAACAGCAGCACAGGTAAGACCATTCTTAGTTGCTGGCAGCAATATCACTTATGACTCCGCTACTGGCGTAATTAGTTCAACAGCGTCAGGTGGTGGCGGTAGTGGTGGTTTAGATTCAGCAGCAGTAATATCTTTAGTTGACTCTGCTTATGTACAATTAAGGCAGTCTGCTGGAGGTGGCGGTGGTGGATCACAAAATGTGTTCTCAACAATTGCTGTCTCGGGTCAGTCGAGTGTTGTCGCTGATACTACAACGGATACGCTAACTCTTGTTGCTGGCAGCAATATTACGTTAACAACCAATGCTTCTACTGATACTATTACTATTGCATCATCTGGCGGTGGTGGCGGTGGTGCTAGCAGTTTAATCTTTACAATGGATCAATTTGGTACACTAGCGACTACTACAGGTACTGCAAGGTGGTATGCACCGTTTGATTTAACAGTTAGTAAGATTATCGGTAGGGTTGACAGTGCACCAACTGGAGGATCTATAGATAGTTCTGGCATTGAATTTAGAATACATCGTTACGATTCTACTGGATCATCAATAGATACTTTAATGGCTATAAATAATGGTAGTTATAATGTTAAAAATACAAGTCCAACACTAGATTCTGCTGGTGGTGGTGGAGCAGTTACATTTACAATGAATGAAGACGATTACCTTCTTCTCGATGTTGAAAAAGTAGGGTCAACTCTTCCAGGACAGAACTTAAAAGTAACCTTTGTATATTCGTAGAGGAAAAAATGGCAATTACAAATAATGACACTTTTGATTATTTAAAAACAAAATATAATCCACCAGAAGATTATATAGATGATTCAGCAGGTAGTGAAAGATCTTGGTTTTATTTTTCATCAAATACTGCCAATAATGAGCAGTTTCATGTAGATTATGTTTTTGAGAATGCTAATCAAGCAGAATTTATTATGTCGTCTATGTCAGGAACATATAAAGAAATGGTATCTATTGGATATGGAACTTTATCTGCAGCAGCTGCTGAACATTGGACAGAAATTGTTAGTGTTGAAGGAGAAGAATAATGGCATATTTTTTTGCGGCTATTAATACAAACAATACGATTGATCTGTCAACGATTGGAAGTATAATTCAAAGATGTGATGATGGAACTACTTCAATGAGTGTTTCTGCTCCATTTTCTTCCGGCGATTCTTTCCAGTCAGGAACATTACCAACTGCAGGAATTTATGAAGTGACTTCATCTTCAGCGGCGGCGGTTAGATTTAAAAAATATCATTATGCTAAGGGTCAAGATAGTGGGAATTTTCAGGCATATACTGAAGTTAGTATTGATTGGGATAGTTCATATGGAATAAGATGGACCTTACGGTCTTCTAATGGATCATATGGAATTCCTGCTACTCCATATGATCATCATATGAATAGCCAATATATTCCGACTTCTCCAACATCGCCAACCAATCTTCAAGTAATGAAATTGGGTACTGGGGGATTAAGCGCTTATGAGGGATTTCATATCATTGCTAATGATAAAGTTTTTGCGATTGCATTAAATTATGGCACCTCCTCGACCTATGGTGCGTTGGTATCTGATTTAGAATATATTGCTGCTTTGGACGCTGGGTCGTTTACTGATAATTCTGTTTATACTCCTCAAGTATCGCATGTGTGGATTGCTCAGTATCAAAATACAAAATCAGCATACCCACCCTCAGCCAGTTATGCCAACTCTGGATATTTTTATCGATGGCAGTATAAAGATTATGCTGGTAATTATCAAAATGGACCAGCACCGTATGGTCATGTTTTTTATTCTCCTCCAACAACTTATGTAGTAAAAGGAGGTAGTTATCCCACAACGGCAAATATCAGTTATGCTGGTTATAACTTTAATTATGATGAAAGTTATAGTTACTATGGTACAACATTACCAGAACCAAGGAGAAGAATTTTTCCATTAAAAAGTTCTACTGGAACAATTCATCCGTTAATACCAATGGTTTGGTTTGGGCATGCAAATGGTGGCGCTAATAGTGGTAATTTTAATACTGGTGACCCAAGAGTTTCTAGAATGCTTGACATGTATAGAACATCTGAAGAAACATTTCAAAACGGAGATATTGTAACTGATAATGGAGTTAAGTATAGAGTACTTAAATGGAATAAAGGTGGATCATGTGATATGTATGAAGCAGTTGCCTGTCAAGCACTAGCATTTCCAGAAAATAGTACAGCGTTCTCATGATATGCCGTCTGCGGATTCTTCTACTGGAACCTCAATATTACTAGATTCTTCTTGGGAAAATTATTTCACCTTTTCTAGAAGTATTTCTGGATTAAGTTTTTTAGATTCAGATCTCCACATTGTAGAAAAAAATATATTTGGTAATTCTTTAGATTCCGATGACGCTGCATTTTCTTTTGGCACTAAACAAATTTCTGGTTTGCTTGATGATTGGGATAAGGGATCTGATCCTCCTGTTGCAATACAACCTGGTTATAGAAAACAATTTTGGTGGGATGGATAATGCCTGATTTTAATGAATTCGAAGGCAAAACCATGATAAAAATACGTGGGTTAATTCTTGGTGGCGATCAATACCAAGAAAAAACTCAAGTGTTTTCAACACAAAGGTTTACTAGAGGTACTGCAGCAACTTTCGCTTCAGGTGGAGCAGCTGAACCTGGCGGCGTTGTTTTTACTACTACTGGTACACACAGTTGGACAGTTCCAGCTGGTGTTACAGAAGTTCATGTTGTTTGTGTTGGTGGTGGAGGTGGGTCAGCTGGATCTGGATCAAACAGAGCTGGTGCAGGCGGCGGTGGCGGTGCATTATCGTATGGTACTGTTTCAGTAACCGCAGGTTCTTCATATACTGTTGTTGTTGGCGCTGGTGGTGCAGGTGGATCAAATAATGCATCAAATGGCGTTTCCGGCGGTGCCTCCTATTTCAGCGCTACAGATGTTTTATATGCTGGTGGCGGTAGCGGTGGTGCTTGGGCGAGTCAGAGTTCTGGAGCAGGATCAGCAACATCAGGCGGTTCTAGTTCAGGTTCGGCAAGACTTGGTGGTGGTTCAGGTGGTTCAGGTGGAAACTCTTTTTACAATGGTGCAGGCGGCGGTGGCGGCGGTGCAGGTGGATACTCTGGTAATGGCGGCAACGGGAGTTATAGTAATAACAATGTCGGTGGCACTAATGGATCTGGTGGTGCTGGAGGAGGTGGTGGCGGTAGCAGCGGTGGCCATGGCGGCGGTGGTGGTGTCGGCATATACGGTGAAGGCACCAGTGGAAACTTTGGTGGCAGTACTGGTGGATATGGCGGTTCTGGTGGAGATAATGGGCAAAATGATAATGCTAATGGTACTACTAAAGGTGCTAATGGTGGCGCGTATGGGGGCGGTGGTGGTGCACAAGAGGACGATACTACGTCTTCTGGTGGCAATGGTGCCAATGGGGTGGTTCGAGTTATATGGGGTACTGGACGATCATTTCCTTCTACTGACGTAGATGCAGCATCATCAACTGCCGGAGAAACAACAGTTTAATTTTTATAAATAGATGTACAAATCATTATTTCTTAATGGAGTAAAACAATGAGTGATAGCAGTAACAAAGAAGTGGCAATTTATGAAAATATTGTTAGAGATCTTGTCAAGATTGAAAACCGCGAAGAGTTTTATGTTCCGGTTGAGAAGGTTTTTGGTCAAGGTACTCTAGCAGAAACACCAAGTTTTGGTGGTAGAAGTTTAGCAGAAAATTCTGTAATGGTAACTGAAGCATTTAAGAATACCAACGAACTTCAAAACATCTGGAACAGAAGTCATTCTCAGTGGGACTGGAAACATATTAATATGTCCTACCACGGTGACTTTAAAAATGTTCGTCAGATTGCCGCTGAAATTAATCGTAAAAAACAGGCACTTGATGAAGCGAAATGGCGTCATGTCAAGAACGAAATCAAGTTAAGGAAGATTGAAGAAAAACTCGAAAACCCTGATCTTGATTATTGGAGGCGAATTGAACTTCAAGTTGAAGTCGCTCAAATGAGAGAAGGTATTGCTTCTGGTACAACTTATATTGAAGGTGCTATGAAAGATGTTCTTGCTTTGAACAATCTTTATGAGCAAATGAAAGATAAGTTTGAAGGATTTACTGAAGCAGATTTCGAACGCGAAGAATCAAAATCGCATTTGAAAAGAAGCGTTGTTCAATGTATTCGAGATGTTCGTCAAAGTGGTTCTATCACTAAAGGTGAGCAAGAATATCTTGAACAAATTGGTGTTAATCCAACAAAAATGCTTTATCTAATTCGAGAATATATAAATAAAGAAGAAGCGAAGGACGATTGGAGCGTTACGGCGTTACATGATTTTGTTGCTAAGATTGTTGATGAATTGATTGACGTTCTTCAGGTCGATCGTAAGAGAATGGAGTTAATGGGTTTCAATCCAGATCCTGTTGACGCATTAACTTATGATAATAAAGTTGCTCTTAAATTAGAACACAAAGGAGATGACACCGATGGCAGTAGTTGAGTATAAACTCCATGCAGTTGGAACTAATGCGATGCAAGCACCGCATTGGATGAAAGATGGTGGTTACTGGCGCAATCCTGATGATCACACAATGGTTGGTTGGGTTCCAGATAACTCTGAATTTTGGGTACCGGATACAGTAGTCACATTGACTCGTGCTGAATTTATCACGCGTCAGTTGGGCATTCATGCTGCTCATCCGATGACTGAACCAGCAGACCCTGCAGATCCAGCGTCTGAACCAACGACATTAACCAACGAACAAGTTGAAACGCAAGCAGGTACTTGGTACGATAATTTCCACGCTGAGTAAGGAATAACACATGGCGATTAGTGTTCCTGCTCTTCTGGATTCTGCACAGACCTACGCGAGCGCGGCAGATAGTTCTAATGAGGCAATCAACTTACTACAAATAGTTGATGCTTCTCACGCGTACACGTCTGGTTATACCCGAAGAAACTATTATGACAGTGCTGGTCAATTACCCACTGCTGATAGTTCTATGGAGGGTATGATCACGCTCGTTAAAGGCACACAAGCAGGTGGACTAGGTAATGGTCTGTATCTATGTACAGGAACTGCTTGGACAGAATTTTATGATTTAGATTCTGGCGATTATATCGACCCATTTTCTTTACAAGGTTCAACTTCTGGGTTTGTTGCAGGTGGGCATTATACTTTTGCTACAGCATTAAATTCTATTGGAACATATTCTTTCGGAAGTTCTGTTACTCTTTCAGATCATGGTGATTTGATTAGTGCATCCGCATATTCTGCACCGTCTAATGATGCTTCTTATGGATATGTTCATGGTGGGGTTAGAACAGCGCCAGTTCCTAATCCTTCTGTGGATAGATTTTCTTTTTCTAGTTCTACTGGTGGAACAAATGTTGGTAGTTTGTCGTTTTCGTATTATTATGCTGCAGGTTTTAGTTCACCTTCTTCTTATGGATATAACGTAGGTGGACAAGGGCAGACAATTATTCCATCTTTTCCTAGTACATACGGAAATTCAATTCAGAAATTTCCTCTAACGAGTTCAACTACCTCAACAGACATTGGAGATTTAGTTGTTAACGTACACAGGCAAATTGCTAATAATTCTACTGAATACGGTTACAATTCTGGTGGTACAGCCTCACCATGGTCACCATCTCCAACAGCATTTAGTGCTCCAACTCTAGGACCAAGCGGACCTTCTTGGGGTCCAGGATCATATGGAACAAATGATGCCAGCCCAGGCACAACTGATTTTTTTGTTGCTGTTAGAGATAAATTTCCATTTGCATCAGACACTAATTCATCTTGGATTGCTAATTTAAATCCTTTCAGATCATCAGGCACTGGTGTTAACTCTTCAGACAAAGGGTTTTTCTTTACTGGATATCAAAGAACAAGTCCCTGGATTGGGATTAATGCCCTCCAACATTTTCCGTTTGCAAGCGATACTACTATTACTAGTAATGGTCTTCTTCAAACAGTAAATACATATCCTGCAGTGTATGTTGAAGGTTCTGGTTCTTCTTCAACAGATTATGGATATATCCATGGAAGTAGAGGAACTGCTTCTTATCCAGCAATTACTAGTGACATAATTAGATTTCCATGGTCTGCTACAGGCGGTGGAGAAACAGACGTTGGAGACATAACTTCTGGATATGGTAGGATTAATGCCACAGGACATCAGGTGTAATTATGGCAATTAATATAACAAAACTAATTAATGCCGTATCCGGAATCGTAGGAAACCTGGACAGTGACAACACGCTCACTGAATTGAACCGTGGTACAATTGCTGCACAGGAAGTAAACGAGGCGAGAGACGCTCTCTCGTTCGCTACGGTTGCTGATTTCGAAACAGCTGACTCAACCAATGAGGGTAATATTGTCTATGCTAGTTCAACGAAAAAATATTACGTTTCTATTCACAATCGTTGGGCGCCAATTAATTTAACAGGTCCATCAACGACTGCTCCTGCTGCTCCATCTAGTCTAATCGTTCAAGGTTCTAGTTATGGGTATACGACTGGTGGTGCCGCGTCACCGGTATTGAATAATACGCAGTCATTAACTCAAATTTTACAATTTTCCTTTACTTCTGATGGTAATGCAACGGACGTTGGAGACATTAACCCAGCAGTTCCGCTTGGAAGAGTTGCTTCTAGTTCACAGACTTCTTCGACTCATGGTTATCATTCTGGTGGGTTAGTAACCCCACCACAAATTACGTCAACAAATAATATACAAAAATGGTCATTTACCAGTCCATATAATGGATCAGATGTCGCAGATTTGTCTTCTGATACTTTTAGACCGTTTGGGTCTAGTTCACCAACTGATGGTTATTCAACTGGGGGAAGAGGAGGAACACCAATAGTTTATCTAACAGTTCATGATAAATTTCCAACCTCTTCCGATACAAATGCTACGGACAATGGTGATTTGACAGCGGGTAGATATCAGACTGGGGGAGGAAATTCTTCTTCTTCTGCTTCATATTTCGCTGGTGGATCCACACCCACAGGGGCTGTGAATATAATAGAAAAAATACCTTTTGCGGCGGGTGGAACAGCAACAGACGTTGGCGACCTCACAACACCGAACATCAACAGCACTGGTGCAAATACTTCTGATCATGGTTACACTCTCGGTGGTTCTAATAATGGATATGCAGAAGCAAATTTAAATGTGATACAGAGATTTTCATATTCTTCTGATGGTAACGCTACAGACTATGCTGATCTTGCAAACGGAGTTTACACTGGGGCAGGTTGTTCATCAACATCTTATGGTTATACAACTGGCGGACAAAGTTCACCAGGTGCCCCGCAAGCAGGTGCTGCAATTAATGTAATACAGAAATTTCCTTTCTCTACTGCTACAAATGGCACTGACGTGGGAGATTTGACTAGCATCTTAGCTAATCATTCAGGAAATCAAAACTAATGACAATCAGCATAACAAACATAATAACAGCAATTGAGAACAAGATAGCAGCTCTTGACAGTTCTGTATCATCTCAAGATATGCGTCATTATTTTAGTGCTGCTGGTTTGACCAACACTACGATCACTCAGTATTATGATAGTGCAGGTCTTTTGCCAACAGCAGATTCTGATTACAAAGGGCAGATTGTTTTAGTATCAAATCCTTCATCAGCAGCTTCAGGAAATGCATTGTATATTTGTACTGACTCTGGTGGAGGTGTTGCTTGGTCAGCGTGGCAGACACTTGATTCTGCTCCTACGTATTCGCCTGCACAGGGTTCATCATATGGGTATAATTCTGGTGGTGGATTCCCATCACCTGTAAATACTATTCAAAAATACTCATTTACATCAGATGGTAATGCTACTGACGTTGGTGATTTAACAGAGGTTAGATCTGCTTTAGCAGGGCAATCTTCAGATGTTAGTGGATATGTTTCTGGTGGAACTCAAAGTAGTGGAAACAGGAATTACATCGAAAATTTTCCTTTCTCTACTGACGCTAATTCTACTGACGTTGGAGATTTGACAATAGGTAGATGGGGGTGTTCAGGTACTATGTCAGATGCTAATGGGTATACTTCTGGCGGTACTGGTACGCCGACGATTGTAAATGTCATCGACAAATTTCCATTGTCGTCTAATGCAAATGCTACTGATGTAGGCGATTTAACATCAGGAAGATATGGTGCGGCAGGTAATTCATCAACTACTAATGGATATGCTTCTGGTGGTTACCAACCACCTACTATAAATGCTATAGAGAAATTCCCATTCTCGTCTGATGCGAATTCTTCTGACGTAGGAGATTTGATAGCAGCAAGATACTATTCAGCAGGTCAATCATCAGATAATAGTGGTTATGTTTCTGGAGGATCAACTCTTGTAGCGCCGAGCGCTTTAAACGTCGTTGACAAATTCCCATTCTCTTCTGACGCTAATTCTACCGAGGTGGGTAGTTTGACTCAAGCAAGGGGTCAAATGGCGGGAACATCATCAACTGTCAGTGGATATAATTCTGGCGGTTGGGTGCCACCATCTTATCCGGTCAGTGGTTCTACAAACATTATAGACAAATTTCCATTTGCTTCTAATGGTAGTGCTACTGATGTTGGTGATCTTTTAACATTACAACTGTTATCAGCAGGACAGCAGGTATAAACAATGGCAATTAATATACAAACCTTGTTAGATGTAATTAATGCTAAGATCACCGCTGGTGTAGCAGCAGGATCCACTGACTCTGATCGATTAGTTACGTTGACTGCTTGGAGAGACAATCACCAGAATGCAGCATTCTTTAATACATTTGCTGATTTGCCCGCTGCTGATTCTTCGAATGCAGGAAATTTCTTTTCTACAGGTACAGGTTCTAGTAAAAAATACTATGTTTCTTGGAAAAATAAATTGAAAGAAGTTTTGTCAACAGATAGTGATGCAGTAGGAAATCAAACATTACCTAACTCAGTAGGTCAAACTTATGGTTTTCATGCTGCAGGAATATCAGGAAACGATCCAGATACAACGCATACAAATATAATTGAAAGATTTCCTTTTTCCTCTGACGCTAATGCTACTGATGTTGGTGATTTGTCTCCGACTCCTTTAGGTGGAAACCTTGGATCTTCTTCTTCGGTTGATCGAGGGTGGGCATTCGGCGGTAGCGGTGGCGTAAACTTTACGTTTGCTAATTCTAATTTGAGCAGCAATAATGCTTATTCAGCTAGCAATTTTGGTATACAAGGGGGTCAAAGCGAAACACATCTTTATGCTTTAGGTGGGCGTCCGACAAGTTTGCCTACTGCACCAAACGATACCTTTGCGCAAAAAAGACAATTTTCTAATACAACTACTACTACTCTAACTTCTTTTTCTAATGCTAGACATCACGCAGCAACCGTTTCTGGTCCTGCTGCAGTTTATACTTCGGGTGGATATAGATATTGGCATCCAAACGATAATCCTGCACTTATTACTCAGTCGCCCGGAACAGAAAAACATTCTTTTAGTAATGATGCTAGGTCTACTGTGCCTGGACTTCCCGCAAAATCTCCATATTATAATGTCCATCAAGGAATGCAAAATGAAGTAAATGGATATCTTGGAAGAGCAACACAATTAATAAAATTTCCATTTGCTTCGGAAACTCCAGTTTCAGTTAGTCAACCAATAATGCCAATCGGCGGGTATTTTTCTGCTAGTTCTTCTTCATCAGGTTATGGTTATAGATTCGCTGGTGGACCACCCGGTAGTTATCCAGGAATAGTTAAGTTTCCTTGGAACAGCGAATCAACAGTAACTAGCGTAGGAAATTTAACTTCTCCAAGAACTAGGGGTTCGGGGCATCAAAATTAGGAACTATTATGGCAGTCGATATTAAAAAACTATTAGAGATTGTACAGAAAAGAATTAATAATCTTGATTCTTCGACAGTCACATTGCAAGAGTTAATTGATATTGCTAACTTTACTGATAAAGCATCAAAGGGCACATTGCAATTTGTTGATGATTCGAGCGATTTGCCAAACTTATTAAGTGGTAATACGCCTAGTGCAGAGTCTCAAAAACAATTGATTTTTGTTAAGAACTCAGGAAGAATGTTTGTCAAAAAAGATAAGTGGAAACCATTTACGTACAGAGGTTTGATTCCTTCCTCTGGACCATCCTTTGTTTATGGTGGTACTACAACAGGGTTTCGTGCTGGGTTGGTTTCAATTCCAACTTGGACATATTCAGACGCTATTTCTTCTTTTCCGTTCGCTAGTGATACTCCTTTCGCTAGTTGGGGATCTTTAACAGTTGCTAATGGTTATAACCATGGTTGGAGTAGTACAACTCATGGATATACTGCTGGTGGTTATGGTCCTGCTGTACCAGGAGACAATAGTAAAATCGATAAATTTTCTATGAGTTCGCCTGGTAATGCCAGTACCACTGCAAACCTTCCTCTTGGTAGATCACAGGGTGTAGCGCACCATAATGACACTAATGGGTATTTATCTGGCGGCAGTGGTGGTGGTTCATATGCATTTAAATTTATTTTTTCCAGCGATACTACTAATGCTACTACTGTTCCAGCATTGGCGACACCTTTAAGTCTTAACAATAGATCTCCGCAGGTGAGCACAACTTATGGGTATACTTCTGGAGGAACTACCTTTTCCAATTCAATAGAAAAGTTTCCCTTTGCTTCAGAGGATGCCTGGTCTGATGTAGGAGATTTAACTGTTGGTGGACGCAAATCATCAGGAATGTCTTCTGATACACACGGATATAATGCTGGTGGACAAATATCTCCACATCCAACGATAGGTAACGATATTAATAAATTCCCTTTCGCTTCAGATACAAACGCTACTGATGTAGCAAGTTTAACTACTGCAGCTGCAGCGAATACTGGTGTAAGTTCAACCACTAACGGATATTCTTTAGGAGGATGGACTCTTAACCCTGGATATAATAATGTATCTACAAGCGATAAATTTCCGTTTTCGTCAGAAACAAGCATTTCTAATGTGTTCAGTAATACAGGTGGTGGTGAAGCGGCAGGACATCAGGTATAAGAGTTAATTCTCACATAATTTTTTTTATAAATAGATTGTGATAATTTGTGTGAGGATATTTCCGTGGTATTAAATCTAACCGCATTAATTGCAAGTCTCGACTCCGCTGCTAACCTGGCAGACTCAAGCGACCCTGCATTAGATCTTTTACAAATTCTTGATGCAACAAGAATGAACAACAACGCGACGACTAAATATTATGCAGCTCGCGCTGATCTGCCTATTGCAGATTCAGCGAATGAGGGCATGGTTGTTCTCGTTTCTGATTTAACTGGAGCAAACGCAGAAAGAGGTTTGTTTGTTAGCACAGGAACATTTTGGAAAGAATTGCAAGGGTTTGAAGCAGGTAGTTCATTAACGCCAAGAACAAACCCGTAAGGTAATTAATTCATGGCGATTAATATTCAAAAACTGTTAGACGCTGTACAGGCAAAAATCAATGCCAGTACCGGATCATCTGGTATGGTTGAATTGAATCATTTGTCTAATTTGTCGCAGTGGTTGAATAGTTACACCAATCAATCAAGCGTTAAAGAATATACTAATCTAGCAGCATTTCCAACTGCAGACTCAGCAAACCACGGAGATATAGCATTTAGTCTTGACAGTGGCGCTTATCGTATTTCTGAACAATTAGCGTGGAGAGAAATATCACTAAATGCTGATAGTGCGATTTCTTCTGGACCTAGTTCTCCACCTTCGCCATTACAAGCAGCGAGTAATTATGGATACGTTGTTGGAGGTCAAACTCCTGTTACTGCTTCTATGGAAAGGTTTGCTTTTGCAAGTTCTGCCAACGGGACGTCTACTGGAAATTTATCGACCCCAAGATGGGGTGCGGCGGGTTATTCTTCTTCTACTGATGGATATGCTATTGGTGGTTCGACTCCTTTAGTGACACCGCATTTAAATGGTTATGATGATGTTTTAAAATACCCGTTTGCTTCTAGTACTCCATCCACCCAAATAGGAACTTTGAATGCCCTTTCACCTGCTCCGACAGGAACTCCAGGAGGGGGAAGAATGGGTACTTCTAATATTTGTTCTCCAACTTCTGGATATGTTGTTGGATTTGGTGGTAGATTAAGTCCCCCAAATCCGCTAGAACCACAATATCTATCAACTAATTGGAAATTCCCTTTTTCTTCTCCAACAGTAACTGATCTGTCGCTAGTAGGGGATTTAACAAGCGCCATATTTTACAGCAGTGGATCTTCATCAGGAGATTATGGGTACTTGGCGGGTGGTGAAACTGATGTTCCATCTCCAGCATTAGTCTCCACTGTTGAAAAATGGTCTTTCTCTTCCGATGGTAATTCAACATCTGTTGGTTCTTTGTCTGGTCATTCTCGATCTGATGGGGGAAGTTCTGGTCCTACAAATGGTTATGCTCAGGGATCAAATCCAGCAGTAGGAACACCGACCGCAGTAGATAAAGTATGGAAATATAGTTTTACTTCTGACGGAAATGCAACAGAAATTGGAACTCTTTCAATAGATAGGTTTGGTGTGAATGGACATTCTGGTGGAACTCATGGATATGCGTCTGGCGGTGTTTTACCGAGCAACGGAGGTTATTCAAATGTTATTGATAGATTTCCTTTTTCTGCTGATACTAATTCTTCTGATGTAGGCGATCTAGCAGTTGCATCTCGTAATTATGCTGCTCCAGCGTCAAACTAGGTATAACTTATGGCAATCGATCTAAAAGAATTACTCATAGCAGCACAGAATAAGATCGGTAATTCGACCATCTCAACTGCAACCAGAGATCTTGTATTTCTGGCAAAAACTGCTACACGTGGTGATACGTCAATCGTTGCTTTTGATTCTGATGGTGAGTTTCTTGATTCAGCATCACATGTTCATAGAATTGCATATCATAGAGGGAGACAAAATCTATTCTTGTTAGATAGTGATAGAACATGGAAACCGATCAGTGGTACTGTTGCTGCTGAATATTCATTCCAAGGAAGCACTTCTGGATATGTTTCTGGTGGCTTCGCGCCAGGGTCAACAAATACCATCCAGAAATACCCATACACTTCTAATGGTAATGCGACTGATGTTGGTGATTTGACTGAAGCAAAAGTAGGTACATCAGGACAATCATCCTCTGATAATGGATATAATTCTGGCGGAACCCCAAATATAAACACCATAGAGAAATTCCCATTCTCATCTGACGCCAATTCTACTGATGTGGGTGATTTGACAGTAGTAAAACCATATACAGCAGGTCAATCATCAGCAAGTAATGGATATTCTTCTGGTGCTAATAGTCCTGCTGCAAACGGTGGTAATACCATTGACAAATTTCCGTTTGCTGCTGATGCGAACGCTACTGATGTCGGAGATATAACGGTAGCAACTGGTCTGTCAGCAGGTCAATCATCCGAAACTCATGGTTATACTTCTGGAGGTGCGATGATTGACAAATTTCCATTTGCTTCTGATGGTAATGCTACTGATGTGGGCGATCAATCAATATACAGAACCGAAGTGAGTGGTCAATCATCCGAAACTCATGGTTATATGTCTGGCGGTTGGAATTACAATGGAGGTTCTCCACTTATGTATAATGTTATAGATAAATTCCCATTCTCATCTGATACTAACGCGACTGATGTCGGAGATATGACATCGGTGAGGAGAGCGGCGGGAGGTACATCGTCAACTACTAGCGGATATACTGCTGGTGGCGTAATTCCTACTGGATCCACGCCATTCTTAAACATCATAGACAAATTTCCATTCTCTTCTGATGGTAATGCTACTGACGTAGGAGATTTGCTCGCCCCAAATTATTATATAGGTTCTGTAGGACAACAGGTATAACTTATGGCAATTAATATAAGAAATTTAATGACAGTAGTGCAAACGAAGTTAAACGCGACAACTTCGACCACTCCTGCACTTGAATTTAATCGCCTGTCAAAATTAGCAGATACCTTGAATGATTTTACAACTGGTATTAAAACATATACAGTTGCTGCAAGACCTGTTGCAGATTCTGCCAATCATGGAGAAATTATTTTTAGTTCAGATAGTGGAGCATTTTTTATCTCGGAACAACTATCATGGAGAGAATTAGCAGTTGGTGATAGTGCGATTGTTGCTACTCCTACTTATACCTTCCAAGGGAGCACTTCTGGATATACTTCTGGTGGTAGAACAGCAGCAAGTAACGTTGCACTAAACACTATTGACAAATTTTCTTTTGCTCCAGGTGCTCAGAATGCTACAGACGTAGGTGATTTGACATTAGGTATGTATGGTGGCGCTGCAGGTCAATCATCATCTGTATCTGGTTATACTTCTGGTGGATATCCAGGAACTCGATCCAGCGTAATAGATAAATTTCCATTCGCTTCTGACGGTAACGCAACAGATGTTGGTGATTTAACATCATCAAGATGGTATCTTTCAGGTCAATCTTCTTCTTCTAATGGGTATTCTGCTGGTGGTCCTGGTTCAAACAATGTTATTGATAAATTCCCATTTTCTTCAGACGCTAACGCTACTGACGTAGGAGATTTGACAGTAGGAAGATACGGATCATCAGGTCAATCATCTACGACTCATGGATATGCTTCTGGTGGATTTACTCCTCTCTCAAATGTCATTGATAAATTCCCGTTTTCATCCGACGCTAATGCTACTGACGTTGGCGATATAACAGTAGCAAGACGTTATACAGCAGGTCAATCATCAACAGATAATGGATATACTTCTGGTGGAGAGCAAAATCCTCTGGCCACGAATACTGCTTCCAATGTCATAGATAAATTCCCATTTTCATCTGATGCTAACGCTACTGACGTTGGTAATTTAACAATAGCGCGAGCTCATGTTACCGGACAATCCTCGACTGTTAATGGATATACTACTGGTGGATGGTTATGGCAGCCATTCCCGACTCCACCAGTTGTCTATAATACAATTGATAGGTTCCCATTCTCTACTACTGCTAACGCTACTGACATTGGAGATTTAACAATAGCAAGATATAGTGGAAATACAGAGGGACAACAGGTATAACTTATGGCAATTAATATACAAAAATTACTAGAAGCGATACAAACAAGTATAGGTAATGCCACACCTGCTACACCCACACGCGAACTCGAAATTCTTACCAAAGGTGCATTTAAGTGGGGCGACAATCAAATCACTTCATTTGATTCTGATGGAGAATTTCTTGACTCAGCAACTACTTCGCCATATATGTTAGCATACCATACAGGCCATATATGTTAGCATACCATACAGGTAAGAAAAACATTTATGCATTTGACAGCGGATCATGGCAATCGATCAGTGGTACTGTTGCTGCTGGATATTCATTCCAAGGTTCTACCAGTGGATATACTTCTGGTGGATTGGTACCACCATTCTCTAACGTCATTGACAAATTCCCATTCTCATCTGACGGTAATGCTACTGATGTAGGAGATTTGACAGTAGCAAGATCTAATGCAGCAGGTCAATCATCGTCTGCTAGTGGATATACTTCTGGTGGACATCCCTTCCCACTAGACGTAATTGACAAATTCCCATTCTCAGCTGATGCTAACGCTACTGATGTTGGTGATTTAACAGTAGCAAGACGGTATCTTGCAGGTCAATCTTCTTCTGCTAATGGGTATTCTGCTGGTGGTCCTGGTTCAAACGTAATTGACAAATTCCCGTTTTCTTCTGATGCTAATGCTACTGATGTAGGCGATTTGACAGTAGCAAGATATTATTTAGCAGGTCAATCATCTACTGTTAGCGGATATTCTTCTGGTGGCACTCCACCATACACAAACGTCATTGATAAATTCCCATTTTCTGCTGATGCTAATGCTACTGATGTAGGTGATCTGACAGTAGCAAGAGGATATGTAACAGGTCAATCATCAACTGTTAGTGGGTATACTTCTGGGGGATTTAGTCCAGCTCAACAATCAAACGTAATTGACAAGTTTTCATTCTCAACTGACACTAACGCTACTGACGTTGGGGATTTGACAGTAGCAAGATACAATTTAGCAGGAGGTCAATCATCTACTGCTAGCGGGTATACTTCTGGAGGTACGACATCCGACGCTACCAACATCATAGATAAATTCCCATTCTCATCTGATGGTAATGCTACGGATGTAGGTGATTTATCAGTAACTAGATATGGTGGAGCAGGTCAACAGGTATAAGTTATGGCAATTAATATACAGAATTTATTAAATGTTGTTCAGGCGAAGTTAAACGCAACAACGCCAACGACACCTGCACTTGAATTTTCTAGATTGTCATCGATATCTGATATGTTAGAAGATCATGGAGCGGCTGTTAAATCTTATCCTGGATTAGCATCATTTCCAACAGCAGACTCAGCGAATCATGGTGACATTGCTTACAGTTTAGATAGCGCAACGTATAGAATATCAGAGCAACTTGCTTGGAGAGAAATATCATTAAATGCTGATAGTGTGATTGCTGCTGCTCCTACTAGCACACAAGCACAAGGTTCTACCAGTGGATATAATTCTGGTGGATTTTTAAATTCCGGCAACTCAAACGTCATCGAAAAATTTCCATTCTCTACTGACGCTAATGCTACTGATGTTGGTGATTTGACACTAGGAAGATATAATGCATCAGGTCAATCTTCAACTGCTAGTGGGTATACTTCTGGTGGATCCAGTCCTGGACTATCACCCTATATTGTCAATAACATTGATAAATTTCCATTCTCTGCTGATGGTAATGCTACCGATGTAGGGGATTTGTCAGTAACAAGAACTGGAACAGCAGGACAATCTTCAGACGCTAGTGGATATATTTCTGGAGGTAGTTTGCCTGCTGCTTCTAATGTCATTGATAAATTCTCATTCTCTTCTGATGGTAATGCAACTGACGTAGGCGATTTAACAGAAGCAAGAATAAAACCATCAGGACAATCATCAACTGTTAGTGGATATAATTCTGGTGGAACAGGGACTGGCAATATCATAGATAAATTCCCGTTCGCCTCTAATGCTAATGCTACCGATGTTGGTGATATAACGGTAGCGAGAAACTATGCTGTAGGTCAAAATTCAGACGCTAGTGGTTATACCTCTGGAGGATCCCCAACGTCGAATGTTATCGATAAATTCCCGTTTTCATCCGACGCGAATGCTACTGACGTAGGAGATTTGACAGTAGCAAGATATACATCAGCAGGTCAATCGTCAACTGCTAGTGGATATACTTCTGGAGGGTATCCATATCAAAACACTATTGATAAATTCTCATTCTCTTCTGATGGTAATGCGACTGACGTTGGAGATATGACAGAAGTAAAGGGTTTCGTTATAGGACAACAGGTATAAATTATGGCAATTGATCTAAAAGAATTATTAAGTGCAGTACAGAGCAAGATTGGTAATCTTACGCCGTCAAGTCCATCGCGTCAAATTGAATTCTTGGCGAAAGCAGCAGTTAGGTCAGGAGAGAATTTAGTTCGCTCTTACGATTCTGATGGTGAGTTTTTAGATTCTGCGACAACTTCGCCTTATTTAATGCTCTATCATACAACAGATAAAAATATCTACATGTGGGATAGCGATGGTACTTGGAAACCGATTAGCGGCAATGAAGCGTTATTGGTTGGTTTACAAGGGGATTTAGCGGGGTATGCTATAACAGGAAGAAAAGCCACAAACTCCGACATAGATAATATTGTTGCATTTAGGTTTGCTTCAGGATCAGAAACTATCTATAATCAGGGTCTTAGTGGGGTAAACTCTTTGCCGGCAGGTGTTGGTATGGGTCATGGTCGTGGTACAATGAGTGAGACTAATGGATATCATTACGGTGGTTATAATCCTCCTTCTCCAATGTCAAGCACAATGTATAAATTTCCATTTTCTTCTACTGGTGGACTTTCTGGTTTAAGTAGTATGAGTCCGCATGGAGCATATGCTTGGACTGCAGCTGTTTCAGCACAAGGTCCAGGATACGGTTATTATTCAGCTGGGCGAGCATTACCCGCAGGTGCATCAAGCGCAACACATAAATTTCAATTTTCTAATGATACTTCTGCGGCGACTCCTGTTGGGACTACTAATTTTAGCTCTTATGCTACTGGTCAAACAGATGTCGTAGGCGGGCAGGGTCATATATTTCAATATGATATCATTGGAGGATCATCAAGAGATAAATACCCATTTGCCTCTGATGTTAATGCTACTGCTATAACAAGTATTTCGATCTCAAAATATGGTTCTCAAGGATCTACTGGAGACGCTAGTAATTATTATCAAGCAGGTGGAGTAAACCCAAGCGGAAGTACCATTTACACTGATATTTACAAAATGAATTTCACAAGTGAAGGACCTTCAACAAACATCGGCGATTTAACTACTGCAAGATATCAGACTGGAGGTTATTCTTATTCTGGCGGAACTGCTTTTATTGCGGGGGGGAGTTCCGGAACTCCTTCTCCAAACTATTTAAACCCATTAGCATATACATCAACTATTGAAGGTATTTCTTTTGCTAGTGATACCATCGGTGTTGCTGCTGGTTCTGGAATGTCTGGACCATCGCCAGCTCGATCTGGATATGGTTGCGTTCAGGTTTGATTCTCTTTAAAATTTAATATATACTATTGTTATTTAATTATTAATTTATTATGAAACAATTACATTTTTGCGGTGGACTTCCACGTTCAGGATCAACAGTCTTAATGAATATACTTCAGCAAAACCCTGAAGTATTCACGACCACAACTGATCCTCTTCCGATGAATCTTCAACGATATATTCTTCAGAGATTTCGTGTAACTGAAATGTTCCAAGCAATGGACGGTGATCATGCAGATCGTGCGTTGTATGGTATGGCAATGGGAGCAATTAATGGTTGGTACAGCGGATTAACAAATAAACCTGTTGTTATCTCTAAGACTCGTTATTGGAATCGTATACATCATTTACTGCCGAATGCAAAAATATTAATTATGATTCGAGACTTGAGGGACATCGTCGAAAGTTTCAACAAAGTTAATTTAAGATTAAAAGCATTACATTCATACGAAACAGAAGGTAGCGCGTTATATGCTGCTATGACTGAGATGCAAAAATTTGATTATCATTTCGGCAAAGATAATTCTTTAAGTGCATCATTACAAGAAGAAGTACCAGCAGCAATGGAATTTTGGATGTATGAGAATAAACAAGACACAATTAAGTTTATTCGTTACGAAGACTTTCTTAAAGATCCTATAGATACAATTAGATCAATCTATGCTTTTCTTAATTTAAATTATTACGAACACGACTTAAATAATATTTCACAATCAGAAATGTTTGAACATGATAATGCCTATTTTATGGAGAAAACTGATCATCGGACCAAACCCTCCTTTATTAAATGGCAACCACCAAAAAGGTTATTAAGCGAACGTATACATAATCGTATACTTAAAGAATATCAATGGTTTTATGAAGGATTTTATCCGGAGGAATTAAAATAATGGAAATGGCAGCGCAACAACAATATACCGCAGCAGATGCTTTTCGTGATAGGGGATACGTATATTTAAATAGTACCATCTCTAGAAAAGATTGTGAAGAACTAACGAAGTATATGTTCTCACTTTATGATAAAGGAGTGCTTGAAAAAGACGAGCAATGTCCTCTTTCCGATTCAGTTTATGGTGATGAAATCTTTGATGGTATCGCTAGAGAATTAGCAGGTCCGTTGTCGAATCAACTCGGCGTTCAGTTGCTCCCTACCTACACTTACGCCAGGATTTATCGCAACGGGGAAATACTAGTGCGTCATAAAGATCGCCCCTCATGCGAGATCTCAGGAACCATGACACTCGGTTTCGATGATGGTTCAGGACTTTGGCCAATTTATTTCGCTGAGAATGATGACGATCAAATAGGAACTCCTTACGAAATTAATATCGGTGATTTGGTAATGTACCGTGGTTGCGAACTTCCTCACTGGAGACCGAAATATAAAGGTAAGTGGCAAGTTCAAATCTTTTTCCATTTTGTTGATGCTAATGGTCCACACAAAGATTTTGTCTGGGACGGCAGGAAGTCAATGGGGAAAAAGAAAACTCCAGATAATATGAGAGAAAAAGGTGAAACTCCTACGCTCGACATGTTTAAGGGTAAGGTCATCAATGATGAAGTTGATGTTATGCGCGGAAGAAACATTCCTGAAGATATTAAATTCTATCATCTTCCACAATCACAATGGATCACTAATGGTATTATGATTCGAACTTGTGATAACGAGTTTCCTGGTGCTTCGTTCTTCAGTAAAAAAGGCGTTCATCCTGAAATGACATTAAGTCTAGAAGAATGTAAACGAGTAATCTCTTATGCCGATCAAAAATATGGAATGAAATCTACCGTTGGTTCTGATGAATCAAGAGCATACAATAAGGAAATTCGTGAAGTTGATACATACACTCTGGAGCATACACCAGAAACTTCTTGGTTGTTTCAGAAAGTAGCAGCTGCCGTGGGTGTAGTAAACGCTGAATACTACCGCTGGAATCTTCTTGGTATTACTCATGCTCTGCAGTTACTACATTATAAAGGCGAAGATAAATCTCATTATCAGTGGCATATTGACGCGGGACCAACGAGCAGCGCAACGAGAAAACTATCTCTTTCTATTCCGCTCAATGATGACTATGAGGGAGGCGATCTTATAATCAATAGCAACGGTGTTATAATGACTGCGCCCAAAGAACTCGGATCTATTTCTTTCTTCCCAAGTTTCAGTTTGCATAAAGTTGAACCTGTTACTAAAGGTGAGCGCTGGGTAATCGTCGCTTGGATTCATGGACCTGATCGATTTAAATAGCGAATCCTTATAAATAAACAGGAGTCAATTAGGATTATGCTAAAATGCCAGCAATTACAAGTAGAGATACGCTTATTGATTATTGCTTGAGGAAACTTGGCGACCCTGTTATTGAAATAAACGTCGATCAGGATCAAATAGAAGATAAAGTAGATGATGCTCTGCAAATGTATCAGGAGTATCATAGCGACGCAACAATTCGTACTTATTTGAAGCATCTCGTTACTGCTGATGATGTTTCGAATAAGTACATTCCTATTTCATCAGATATTATTTACGTATCTAAACTATTCCCCGTAACGTCAACCTTTGGATCATCAGGCAACTTATTTGATATTCGTTATCAGATGATGTTGAACAACATGGGCGACTTTATTAACTTTGCTGGTGATATTGCTTATCTTTATCAGATGGAGCAATACCTCAGCATGGTCGATCAAACATTGCACGGCAATCCATTAGTTAGATTTTCTAGAAGACAAAACCGTCTTTATCTCTTTGGAGATTTCGAAGATAAAGATGTCAAAGCAGGTGACTATTTAATTGCTGAGGTTTATCAAATAGTAAACCCACAATCTCACACCAGCGTTTATAACGACATGTTCATTAAGAACTATACTACTGCGCTAATTAAACAGCAGTGGGGTATTAACATGTCTAAATTTGAAGGTATGCAATTACCTGGAGGAGTAACAGTTAGCGGAAGACAAATGTATGATGACGCAACAACTGAGTTAGAAAAACTCGAAGAGAAACTGCGTCTTGAACAAGAATTACCTCCTGACTTTTTTGTAGGTTAAAATGGCGACAAATCAATATTTCTCTCGCGGATCTAAATCCGAGCAAAGACTTTATGAGGATCTAGTAATAGAATCTTTGAAGATGTACGGGCAAGATGTTTATTATGTCCCGAGAGAAATCGTGCGCAGAGATACTATTTTCAATGAAGCGACATTATCTCGTTTTTTAAATGCATATAAAATAGAAATGTATTTAGAAAATACAGATGGGTTTGAGGGCGAAGGCGATTTGTTTACTAAGTTCGGTATTCAAATTAGAGATACTGCTAATTTTGTTGTTTCAAGAAAAAGATTTAACTGGGAAGTTGGTAGTATAGAAAATGGTGGTGATCCAAATAAATTCTATAGACCAAGAGAAGGTGATGTAATTCATTTACCTCTTTCTAATTCTACTTTCCAGATTATGAAAGTTGAAGATGAAACACCATTTTATCAATTAAAAAATCTTCCAACGTTTAGACTTTCTTGCGAATTATTTGAATACGCTGATGAAAACTTCGATACTCAAATTGCTGAAATTGATAATATTGAAACTTACGCAGCATATCAATATGTTCTTACTATACGTACGGCAGAACAAGCCAGAGCAACTGCAACAGCGAGTATTGACTAATGGCAGGTATTAGCTCATTATCATTAACTTTCGCTGGAGCAAACTATCAAGTAGCTCCAAGCGTTACAATTGCGCTTCCAGATTTAGATTCTGGTAACGCTACTGCAACTATCACTTTAAATGATAGCGGATTTGTCAGTTCTATTAATGTTACTGATGGTGGTGCTTATTATACCTCTGCTCCAAATGCATCATTTACTTACGTTGACTCTGATGGAAACAGCGGAACAATTATTGTTGGTACTACTATTAATATTGACGGCACAGTTACTGCAGTAGATAAACCAATAACATCAGCGCCAATTGTTTCCTCTTCTATAACAATAGATTCGGCGACTGGTACAAAAAATGATTTTAGAGCAAGAGTTACTTCGATACTCGATTCAGCAAACAGCGTAGTTAGTGGGTTCAATATAATCGATTCTGGTGGGGGTTATACAGTAGCGCCAGCGGTTACAATTGATTTCTCTTACACAGATTTAAATTATGTGGTAGGAGAAAATGCTATACAACAAAATGCTACGTTTAATATGGTTGGTGAAGTTCAGGGTTGGAACGATTCGGATAGAGAATTAAAACTAATTCGAGTTGGTGCTTCTGATGGTAAATTTCATGAATGGAATACTACCAATCCAGTTCGAGGCGAAACTTCAGGTTCTTCTGGTTCTATACTGTCAGTTAGAGAAGTACAAACAATGGATCCTGATGCTGGCGGTGGTTCTTCTGGTAACGTTACTGATTTCGATGTTTCTGCGCTCGAGTTTATTGATTTCAGCGAAAATAATCCGTTCGGAGATCCAATCTAATGTTAACTGGTCATTTCTATCACGAACATATTCGCAAATCAGTAGCGGTCTTTGGATCTCTTTTCAACGACATTTATATTTTTAGAAAAACAAATAGTGGCGTTGGTCAAGGTCAAATGAAAGTTCCTTTGAGTTATGGTCCAAGGAATAATTTCTTAACACGTATCGCAGAGATGGCAAACGGCGAAGAAGCAGAGCGTCAGTTAGCAATCAGATTACCGAGAATGTCGTTTGAGATTCTAGGTTTAAATTATGATCCTGTTAGAAAATTACCGACCAACAATTCTACAGTTCAGGCATTGGTTGGATCAAACAGTCAGACTGCTAGAACTAAAATGTTCACCGCTGTTCCTTACAACATTTTATTTCAATTAAATATTTATGGTAAAACTCAAGACGACGCGCTACAAATAACAGAGCAAATCTTGCCTTACTTTAATCCACAATATACAGTTAGAGTTAAACCAATTGCTGATATTCCAGCAATTATAGATGATGTACCAATTATCTTGCAAGGCGTAACATTTACTGACGATTATGAAGGATCTATTGAACAAAGAAGAACAATTCTTTATACTTTAGATTTTGAAATGAAAATAAACTTTTATGGACCTGTCGTTTCTAAAGATATTGTCACAGAAGTTCAAACGAGTTTGTTTCAAATGGATACTGGTTTATCAGATAGTGATGAATTACTTAGCACGTTAACAACTACTGCTACTCCTTCTGGGGTTGGACCAGATAGTGATTTTTCTTTATTAACTACTATATCATAGGTAATGTATGAATGAAAAAAATAATAATATCAGAAATGACTACGAATACTCCCGAGAGACTTATTACGATCTACTAGAGAAGGGAAGAGAGTCACTTGAGTTAATGATTGAAGTTGCCAGAGAAAGCGAGCATCCACGTGCATTCGAAGTCCTATCAAACATGATGAAGAATATGGCAGACATTAATGATAAGTTAATGGACCTCAATAAGAAAAATAAAGACATTAACAAAGAAGAAGTTAAAGAGACAAAACAGATTACAAATAATAACGTGTTTTTAGGAAGCACAACTGATCTACAAAGATTTTTACAGGATGAAAAAAAGGTGATTGATGTTACTCCAGAATCGAATGAATAATGAAACATATCTTGGCAATATCAATGTAAAACGCGATGGTGTTGTTCAAGAATGGACTAGGGAGCAAGTTCTTGAATATAAAAAGTGTATGGATAGTCCCGCATATTTTGCGGAAAAGTATGTCAAAATTATTTCGTTGGATAGGGGACTTGTTCCTTTTAATCTTTACCCCTATCAAAGAGATATGTTCGAACATTTTAACAGCAATCGTTTTAATGTTGTTCTTGCTTGTCGACAAAGCGGTAAGTCTATCTCCTCCGTCGCCTATCTCCTTTGGTACGCTATATTCAATTCAGAAAAAACAATTGCTGTCCTTGCAAACAAAGGGGCAACTGCTAGAGAAATGTTGGCTCGTGTTACTCTTATGCTGGAGAACCTTCCTTTCTTTTTGCAACCAGGTTGTAAAACTCTCAATAAAGGGAGTATTGATTTTTCTAATAACAGTAGGATTATTGCTGCTGCCACTAGCGGGTCTTCTATTCGCGGTATGTCTGTTAATTTGCTCTATCTCGATGAGTTTGCTTTTGTTGAGCGAGCAGCTGAATTCTACACTTCAACCTATCCTGTCGTCTCAGCAGGTAAAGAAACAAAAGTCATCATTACCTCAACAGCAAACGGCATCGGAAACGTCTTCCATAAAATCTGGGAAGGTGCCAATCAAGGTGTAAATGAATTCAAACCATTTAGAGTCGACTGGTGGGATGTTCCAGGAAGAGACGAAAACTGGAAACAAGAAACTATCGCTAATACGAGTCCTCTCCAGTTTGATCAGGAATTTGGAAATACCTTTTTCGGAACTGGAGATACCCTGATAAATGCAGAGACGCTCTTGTCATTGCGAGCAAGAGCGCCACTACAAGTTTTAGAGGGCGGTCTTTTTCTTTCTTATAAAGAACCTGCTAGCAAGCACGAATACATCATGACCGTTGATGTTTCGAAAGGAAGAGGTCAGGATTACTCTACGTTCAATATTATCGATATTACGACACGCCCTTTTGAACAGGTGGCTGTGTATCGGAACAATTCTATCTCTCCAATACTCTTCCCTAATATTATCTATAAGTATGCGAAAGTCTACAATGAAGCATATGTGGTTGTAGAATCAAATGATCAAGGTGGCGTTGTTTGTAATGGTTTGTATTATGATCTTGAATATGAAAATGTACATGTGTCATCAGCAATTAAAGCAAACTCTATCGGGATTGAGATTAATAGGAAAACCAAGCGTCTTGGTTGCTCTGGTATTAAAGATATTTTAGAGGAACAGAAATTAGAAATTTATGATGAAAACACAATTTTAGAAATATCAACTTTTGTCGCTAAAGGGCAGTCATATGAAGCAAGTGAAGGAAACCATGATGACTTAATGATGAATCTGGTCATGTTTGGTTATTTTGCAACAACGCAGTTTTTCAGCGACATGACAAACATCAATTTAAAAGAAATGATGTTCCAACAAAAAATGCGACAGATAGAAGAAGACATTGTTCCATTTGGTTTTATTGACGATGGATTAGATGCAATTGAGGTTTTAGAAGATCAAGAACGATGGAAAAATCAAGAGTGGTTGATTCCTCATCCCGAAGAATGGTAGTCAAAAGTCCCTTTTTAATAAATAAATGCATTGAGCAATTACCTTGTAATGTTATTCTTATCATTAGCTAATAGAAAAGAAGGACACGAATTATGGCACTTTTTACCCAATCCGCGTCTCCTGGTATCACTATAAAGGAAATAGACTTAACGGGTGTTGTCCCGAATGTCACGACTTCTACTGGTGCCTTTGTTGGAGATTTTAGTTGGGGACCAGCGGAAACACCAGTTCTAGTTGACAATGAAGGGACTTTGGTGTCTACGTTCGGTTCACCAACGACAAGTAACAATGTTGACTTTTTGTCAGCAGCAGCGTTCTTAAAATATTCGAACAGCCTTTATGTTGTTCGCGAAGCAACTGGTGTTGCTAAAAACGCATATTTTGCAACAGGAATTTCTGTAACAGATCCATTTGTCAAAGACGCAACAGATTTTGATAATCAAGCATCCAGTTTGGATTCTGATGGTCATACTTTTGTTGCTCGCTATCACGGCACAGCAGGAAACAGTATTAAAGTTTCTGTTTGCCCAGTAGAAGACGGTGATGCTGCATTCTCATCATGGACGTATCGAACTGAATTCGATGGCGCTCCAGGAACGAGTTCATATGCATCAGCAGCTGGTGGATCAAACGACGAAGTTCATGTTGTAGTTGTTGATGAAGACGGTGATCTCACTGGAACTGCTGGTACAGTTCTTGAAAGATATCCTTATGTCTCTCTCGCAACTGACGCTAAAACATCTGATGGCACTAAAAACAACTGGAAAGACGTAATTAATGCGCGTTCTAGTTATATTTGGGCAGTCAGCATGAACAAAGCGAACGATGTTTCTGATCAGCAATTTAGCGAAGCATCAACAGCAGCAAGCACTAATTTCGTTTTAGCAGATCCAGTATCAAAAGATTTCAGTTTAACTGCCGGCGTAAATTCTGGCGTGTTTGGAACATCTGAATATTTGTCTGGTTTCGATAAATTCGAAAGCAACGAAGACATTCAGGTTGATTTCTTAATCGCTCCTGGAATGTCTTCTTCATCAGATCAAGCAACTGTAGTAAATGATCTAGTTGCAACTGCTGCTAGTTTAAGAAAAGATTGCGTTGTTGTTACTTCTCCAAACCGCGCTGGCGTTGTTGGGGTAACTTCTGCTGCCACGATTGTTACTAATACGACAACTTGTGCGAACCTATTTACGGCATCATCTTATCTGATTATGGATAACAACTACTTGAAAGTTTATGATAAATATAACGACAAGTATGTGTTTATTCCTGCTGCTTCATCAACCGCTGGTTTGATGGCAGGTACAGATGCAGTTGCTGCTCCATGGTTCTCGCCAGCGGGTAATCGTAGGGGTCAATATTTCGGTGTTACTTCTCTCGCCTATTCAGCTAGTCAATCTCAACGAGATACGCTTTACAAGGCAGGTGTTAACCCAATCGTTAATCTTCCTGGCCAGGGTGTTACTCTCTTTGGTGACAAAACTAAAGAGTCTCGCCCATCAGCGTTCGATAGGATTAACGTTCGTCGCTTGTTCTTGGCAGTTGAGAGAGCAATCTCTGCTGCTGCTAGAAACGTTATGTTTGAATTTAACGACGAATTTACAAGAGCGGAATTTGTTAATATCGTTGAACCATTCTTGAGAGAAATCAAGGGTCGTCGCGGTATCACAGATTTCAGAGTAGTTTGTGACGAAACTAACAACACGGCAGCGGTCATTGATCGTAACGAGTTTATTGCTAGTGTCTTCATCAAACCCGCACGTTCTATTAACTACATTACATTGAACTTTGTAGCGGTTAGAACTGGCGTAAACTTTGAAGAAGTAGTTGGTTTAGTCTAAGCGCACTAAGGAGAAAATAAATGGCAATTTTAGGAGTCGATGACTTTAAATCCAAACTGAAAGGTGGAGGTGCGCGTCCCAATCTATTCAAAGCGACCATAAACTTTCCAGTATACGCAGGTGGAGATGTTGAATTAACATCTTTCCTTTGCGAAGCAGCACAATTGCCTGGATCAACGATCGGGTTGATCACAGTACCGTTTCGCGGTAGGCAATTAAAAATTGCTGGAGATCGTACGTTCGAACCATGGACAGTGACAGTTATCAATGATACTGATTTCGCTGTTCGTGATTCAATGGAACGTTGGATGAATGGTATGAACGAACATTCAGCAAATACGGGATTAACCAATCCTGTTGATTATCAAGCAGACCTTTTGGTCGAGCAACTTGATAAAGACGGTACCTCTGTTAAGAAGTATAACTTCAGGGGTTGTTTCCCAACAAACGTAAGTCCGATTGATGTCAACTATGCTACTGTAGATGACATCGAAAGGTTTACGGTTGAGTTCCAGATTCAATACTGGGAATCAAATACCACGAGTTAATCTCAAAATAAATACTTGGGACTTCATTAATTTGGAGTCCCTTGTGTTTAACACTGTGAGAAAATTAAATGGCAGACGACAGCGTTTTAAAATTATTTGGATTTGAAATAAAAAGGGCAGGAGCGAAGGAGAAAAAAGTTCTCCCTTCAGTCGTTCCACCTGTTGATGATGATGGAGCAGGATATGTTTCTGCTACCGCTGGTCATTATGGTCAATACATTAACATGGATGGTGATAACTCTAAGGATAATCATCATCTTATTTTGAGATATCGCGGTGTAGCGATGCATCCTGAAGTTGATATGGCGATTGAAGAAATCGTTAATGAATCAATTTCAGCGTCAGAATTAGAATCAACTGTTGAGTTATCGCTCGACAAAGTTGAAGCACCAGATAAAATCAAAGATCAAATTACGGAAGAGTTTGAGAATATTGTTTCAATGTTAAAGTTCAATGAACTTGGGCATGATATTTTCAGATCTTGGTATGTTGACGGTCGAATCTATTATCATCTACTAGTAAACGAAAGCAATCTCAAAGCAGGTATTCAAGAGATTAGAAGTATTGACGCGTCAAAGATTCGCAAAGTGAAAAACATTAAGTATAAAAAAGATCCGATTACTGGGGCAAAACTCGTTGACAAAATAGACGAATTCTATATTTTTGAAGATAAACCAGGACAGCAAAATTCTGGTGTTAAAATGTCTCTTGACTCGATCACATATGTGACTTCGGGCATGTTAGACGAAACAAAGAAAAAAGTAGTTTCACATTTACATAAAGCATTAAAACCCATCAACCAGTTACGTATGATGGAAGACTCTCTTGTAATCTATCGATTAGCAAGAGCACCTGAAAGAAGAATCTTTTATATTGATGTTGGTAATTTACCTACAGGTAAAGCAGAACAATATATGAAAGATATTATGGCGAAATATCGTAACAAATTAGTTTACGACGCCAGCACAGGTGAAATGAAAGATGATCGTAAACATATGTCAATGCTTGAAGACTTTTGGTTGCCTCGTCGTGAAGGTGGTAGAGGTACTGAAATCTCTACATTGCCTGGTGGCGAGAACCTTGGTCAGATTGATGATATAATTTATTTTCAAAAGAGATTATATCGTTCATTGAATGTTCCAATAAACCGTTTGGAACAAGAAGCACAGTTTTCTTTGGGTCGTTCAACAGAAATTACTAGGGACGAACTAAAGTTTCAAAAGTTTATTGATAGATTGAGAAAGAAATTTGCTAACGTATTTCTCAATATCCTCAAGAAACAACTTATCCTTAAAGGTGTTATTACTGATCAAGATTGGGATGAGTGGAAAAACGACATTGTAGTAGATTTCGTTAAAGATAACCATTTCACAGAATTGAAAGAAATGGAAATCCTTAGAGAGAAATTGAATACAATGAATGAGATTCAACCGTTCGTTGGAGAATTCTTCTCTAAAGAATGGATTATGAAAAATGTTATGAGATTATCTGATGAAGATATCGAAGACATGAAGAAAGAAATTGATCAAGAGATCAGTTCTGGTGATATTGATACAGGCGAAGAAGAGGGTCAACCTCCTGAATCTGCTCCAGCAGCACAGGAAAAGAAACCTCAGCCACCTAAAGCAGAGAAAGAGGAGTAAATTATGTCTGAACAAGAAGCATTGGTTGCCGACGAACAAGAAATTGAAATGCCTTCAAACCAACAGGGTATTTTAGATTTTCTTAAACACATTGAAGACGGCGACTTCACTAATGCAGAAAGAGGATTTAATTCTTTAGTCAACGATAAGATCACTGACGTATTAGATCAAACTAAAATGAAACTCGCCGATCAAATCTTCAATGATTATGAAGACGATGGTGATGATGATGAAGAAATTGAATATGAAGAAGACTTCGACGAAGATGATGAAGAAATCGACGAAGAAGACGAAGATGATGATGACGAAGAGTGGGAAGAAGACGACGAAGAAGATCCTTCTGAAAATTAATTTTTTATAAATAAATAACATGAAATCGTTTACACAAATACGAGAAAAGACCAGCAAGATGCCTCCTGGAGAGCATGTCTTTGACAAAAAGGTTGGTAAAGTCAAAGTAATGGTTCATAAAACCGATAAGGGATTTGTGGTTTATGTAGACGGTGACAAGTTAGATACATATAGATCTAAATCAGAAGCGCAAAGGATGGGAATCCAATTCGCTAAGGAACTCAAATGAAACTGATCGCAGAGTATATCGAACACGATTTAGAAGTTATCACCGAGAAAAAAGAAAACGGTGAAAAGTCTTACGCCATTGAAGGCGTTTTTGCGCAAGCAGAACAAAAGAATCGTAACGGTCGCATTTATCCTCGCCCTATTATGGAAAAGGCAGTCGACAAATATGTGGTTGAACAAGTTTCACAAAAGAGAGCAGTTGGAGAATTAAATCATCCAGAGGGTCCGACTGTTAATTTAGATAAAGTTTCTCACCTCATCACTGACCTTCGCTTCGAGGGCAATGATGTGGTTGGAAAAGCATCTATACTGGATACTCCTAATGGCAAGATTGTTAAAGGATTGTTAGATGGGGGCGTCAGATTAGGTGTTTCAACTCGTGGTATGGGTAGTCTTGAGAATCGTGGTGGTACTATGTACGTTAAGGATGACTTCATTCTTAATACAGTAGACATTGTACAAGATCCATCAGCACCAGCAGCTTTCGTTAATGGAATTATGGAAGGTGTTGAATGGGTTTGGAACAATGGCATTATCGAACCTCAAGTAATTGAAGAAATGGAGACTGAAATTAAAACAGCTCCGCGCAAGCATCTCTACGAGACGCAAGTTCGTGAGTTTAAAAATTTCCTCTCGTTGCTTAAATCGAACTTTAAGGAGTAAAATATGTCTGAAGAATACTTAGACAATGTTGAACTTCACGATGAGGACAACCAAGTCGAGGAAGGTCACGACATGAAAAACGCAGAAGCGCAAAGCGTAGCGTCCGTGGATAAAGCATCTGAACCTGGCAAAAAAGCAAAAGCTCGTAAGGGTGATAACACTAAACAGGATCCGATGCCGAAAACTAAAGCAGGCATGATCAATGCAATGTATACAAAGATGGCAGGTATGAAGAAAGAAGACCTCGCTCTCGCGTATTCTAAAATGCATGAAGAGTTTGGCGAAATGGAAGAAGACGAAACTGTCGAACTTCCAGAAATGTCTTATGATTTTTCTGCCGAACTTACAGATCTCGTTGAATCAGAATCAACTCTTTCTGATGAATTCAAGTCAAAGACTGCTGTAATTTTCGAAACTGCAATTCGTTCCAAGATCGCTGAAGAAGTTGATCGATTGGAAGATGATTATCAATCACGACTGGAAGAAGAACTTGAGTCATCACGTTCTGATATGGTCGAGAAGGTTGATTCCTACCTCAACTATGTTGTTGAAACTTGGATGGAAGAAAACCGTGTTGCTGTTGAGCAAGGTTTACGTACTGAAATCGCTGAGAACTTTATGGGCAAACTCAAGGAGTTGTTTGTTGAGTCTCACATCGAAGTACCTGAGTCCAAAGTTGACCTAGTTGACGAACTCGCTGCACAAGTTGATGAGTTGGAAGAAAAACTCAACGCACAAACTTCTGCTGCTATTGCAATGCAAGAAAAAATGGAAGAGTATCAAAGAGAATCTGTGATTCGTGAGAATGCACGTGACCTCGCTGATACCGAAGTAGAAAAACTGAGGTCACTCGTATCTTCACTTGACTTTGAAGACCAAGAGTCTTTCGCTCATAAAGTTAAGACTGTTAAAGAATCTTATTTCAAGAAAGCAGTTGCAACTGAGTCCGAAGAAATCGCTGAAGATTGGAGCGCTGACGTAACTGAAACATCAAGCGCAATGGATCTCTATCTTAAATCAATCAAGAAAATGCATAAGGAGTAAACAATGCAACAAGTTTCTTATGATCAATTAGTTGAGAAATGGGCACCTGTACTCAACGAAGAGTCTGCTGGTAAGATCCAGGACGCTCATCGTCGTGCAGTAACTGCCGCTGTTCTCGAAAACCAAGAAATCGCTTTCCGTGAAGAGGCTGCTCAAAATGGAATGCTTAACGAAACTCCAGCAAACGTAACGACTAACGTTGCTAACTGGAACCCAGTACTTATCGCCCTCGTGCGTCGTGCAATGCCTAACTTGATGGCATATGACGTTTGTGGTGTTCAACCTATGTCTGGTCCTACTGGTTTGATCTTCGCTATGAAGTCAACCTATAAGACTACTCGTGGTGGCGCTACTACTGGCGACGAAGCGTTGTTTAATGAACCACGCGCCGCATATTCTGGTGATTCATCAATAACTTCATCTGGTTATTCATCAGGTTTGGACGGTGTTACTGATACAGATAACGACAGTTCTATCGCTGATTCAGGCGGTTCTTATATTCCTAATGGAATTGGAACTCCTCCTGCTGGTGCTGGTATGTCTACTGCTGACGCTGAATCTTTGGGTAACACTGGATCTGCTTTTGCAGAAATGGGTTTCACCATTGAAAAAGCAACAGTAACTGCACAATCACGTGCTCTGAAAGCAGAATACACGCTTGAACTCGCTCAAGACTTGAAAGCAATTCATGGTCTTGACGCTGAGACAGAACTTGCTAATATTCTGTCAACAGAAATCCTTGCTGAGATTAACCGCGAAGTAATTCGTACGATTAACTCTCAAGCATTGATTGGTGCTACTACGTCTAACCTTCAAACTAAAGGTATTTTTGATCTTTCTACAGACGCTGATGGTCGTTGGTCTGCAGAAAAATTCAAGGGTCTTGTAGTTCAGTTGGATCGTGAGTGTAACCAAATCGCTAAAGACACTCGTCGTGGTAAGGGTAACGTTGTAATCTGTTCTTCAGATGTCGCGACTGCTCTTTCTGCTTCAGGTATGCTTGATTATACTCCTGCTATGTCTACTTCTTTGCAAGTTGACGACACAGGTAACACTTTCGCTGGTACTTTGAATGGTCGAGTTCGCGTTTACATCGATCCATATGCTGGCGCTGACTACATCACAGTTGGTTATAAGGGTACTAACCCATATGACGCTGGTGTGTTCTACTGTCCTTACGTGCCCCTCCAAATGGTACGTGCGGTTGGTGAGAATGACTTCCAGCCACGTATCGGGTTCAAGACTCGTTATGGCATGGCTTCCAACCCATACGTTGGTTCAACTCCTGCTAACGGTCTTGCTACAGTACGTACTAACCAATACTATCGTATCTTCCGCGTCGATAATATTTTGACCTAATAAGAAGAACAATAGTTGCCGATTGGTGACATCCATTCGGATTAATTGGGGGACTTCGGTCCCCCTTTTTTTGCGTCAAATTTATTATAAATAGAGTTGTAATATTACTCGTGAGAATTCCATGGCAACAGTTAATCTTAAAGAAGTAATGGAAGCAGTACAAAAGAAAATTTATGCTGCTGATTCTTCTACCTCTAATCTTCAAGATTTAATCTATCTTCTCAAAGCAGCAAAAAGAGGAGATGGTACTATGGTTCAGCAGGTAGCGTCTGCTTCTGTTTTGCCTGATTTAACTGACAGTGCTGCTGATACTGAGATGATAGCATTCGTACAGAATGAAGGCAAGTTGTATTTTAAACAGGACAGTTCTGGTACGACTGTTTGGAAAACGTATACAGTAACTCCGTCAGCACCATCATTTGTTTATGGTGGCGAAACGAGTGGATTTTTTTCTGGTTCTTTATTATATCCAGGAGGCGGCGGGACAAGCAGTTCATCAATCATAAAAATTCCATTTACGTCCGATACAGGATCTAGTTCTCAAGGGAGCACAACTGTTGCGATGAATAATGCGCACGGATGGTCTAATTCTACAAATGGATATATTGCTGGTGGTTCAAGCAGTCCAGTTACTGCCTTCGACTTAACGCAGATTGAAAAATTCCCAATGTCTTCTGCAGCGAGTTCTTCTGACACTGGTGCAGATCTGTCCACTTTTCGCGGTGGCGGCGCTGCCAACCACAATGAAAGTTACGGGTACGCTACAGCAGGTAATCCTGTTGCTTCACCTACTGTTGCTAACGCTACTGATAAATATACTTTTGCGAACGAAACATCAAATGCTGCTATAATCTCAGGACTAACAAACGTCAGTCCTCAGATGCGTTATTCTAGTGGAGTCCCTAGTCCAACATATGCTTATATAGCAGGTGGACAAAACCCTGCTGTAAGTGCTTATCTTAACAATATTGAAAAATTTCCTTTCGCTGCTGAAGATACTGTTAGTGATGTTGGTGATTTATTTTTAGCACATCACTCTGGTGCTGCAGTAGCGTCAACAGAAAATGGTTACATTATGGGAGGAAACATTAGTCCTACTTACACTAATACAATTCAAAAATGGTCTTTTAGTTCTGACGGTAATGGTACTGATGTAGCAGATTTAACAGCTGCCAGTTATGGATCAGGTGGTTGTTCTTCAACGACTGCTGGATATAAAGCAGGTGGTATCATTACATCACCAACCTTTACTACGTTGACAAATACTGAAAAATTCACTTTTTCATCTGAGTCCAATTCTTCGAATATAGGTACAAGTCCGATCGGTTCTGATGCAGCAACCCAACAGGTATAAACAATGGCATTAACAACAAACATTAATTACCTGCAACCTACTGGGTTTGGTATCACGATTAATCGTGAAAACTATCCAAACCTTGAATATTTTGCGCAGGCAGTTTATCATCCAACTGTTAATGTTTCTGGCGTAGAATTACCCGTTAGAAGAACTCGTCTTGCTTTTCCTGGTGATAATATCTCGTTTGGAGATCTTAACGTTACTTTCTTAATTGACGAAGATATGAACTCGTATACTGAAATGTATAATTGGTTGGTTCGTATTATTCAAAAAAACAACACTACATCATTTAAAGGTATTAGTCTTGGAGGTTTCGATGAAGAAACTATTACAGAAATTCCAACAGAGTGTGACATCACAGTATCAATGCTTACTTCTTCGAACAACCCTAATAAGAGAATACGATATTATAATGCCTTTCCTACCTCTATTAGCGATATTGAAATGACAGCGACTCAAACTGACATCACACCACTTGTTTTCACATCATCATTTAGATTTGCTTATTTCGAAATAGTATAGTATACTAACTCTTTTGACTGAAATTACATTATGAACCTGAATAAAATCCTCGAAGAGTGGAAAGAAGATTCACAACTAGAATCTAACTACCTTGACGAATCTTCTAGATTGACTCCTTTTCTTCATTCTAAATATCTAGAACTGCTTTCTAATGCTAAGTTACAATTAAAACAGGCAGAGTATAAACAGAAATCATTAATGAAAAAGAAATGGTTATGGTATAATGGTAAACTGAGTCAGCAAGAAGTTGAAGAACTCGGGTGGGACCCAGACCCATTTGATGGTCTTAAAATACTTAAAGGCGAGATGGAACATTATGTTAATGCTGATCCAGAGCTCGTTGAATCGCAAGCGAAAATAGATTACCTTACTACTGTAATAGATACATTGAAAGAAATACTTTCTCATATAACATGGCGCCATCAAACAATTAAGAACATGATTGATTGGCGTAAGTTTGAATCAGGCGTTTAATGGAAACCATAGAAACAACACTGAAAGATTATAGCATGATTCGCGTGAATTGTTCTAGCGGTATTGCTCAAGAACTTTCAGATTATTTTTGTTTCTTTGTTCCTGGTTATAAGTTTATGCCAGCGTATCGCCGTAAAGTTTGGGACGGTAAGATACGTTTATTTAATCGAACCAACGGCGAGATTAGTGCAGGTCTTTTCTGGCAGATTAAAAAGTTTGCTATGGAAAGAGGATATGGCGTTTCTGTTAAAGAAACAAAATATGGTTTACCAAACGATCAAAATAAAGTAAATCATATTGAACTACTCAAAAGCATTTCTCAGTTCGAGAACTTACCTTTCCTACCGCGCGATTATCAGTATGACGCAATAACCCACGCAATAGAAAAGAAACGTGCAGTTCTAGTTTCTCCGACGGGTTCAGGTAAATCGTTTATAATCTATTTGTTAATGCGTTGGTTCCTTGAACATAACGAAGATCAGAAAGTTTTAATCGTGGTGCCGACTACAGGACTCGTACAACAGATGTATTCTGACTTTGACGAGTACGGGTTTGATTCAGAGACTCATTGCCACCAGATTTATTCTGGTAAAGATAAAGACACCGACAAAAGAATTATCATTACAACCTGGCAATCTGTTTATAAACTCAGCGGTAAGTGGTTTGAAAACATTGGCGTCATATTCGGCGACGAGTGTCATGGATTTAAAGCGAAGTCTTTATCTTCTATTATGAATAAAGCGATTAATGCTGAGTATCGTTTTGGTACAACAGGTACGCTCGACGGAACTCAAACACACAAAATGGTTTTAGAAGGTTTATTTGGTCCTGTTTATAAAGTAACAACAACTGCTAAACTGCAGAAAGAAAAGAAACTTGCAGACCTAAATATTGATATCATACAACTTACTTATCCTAAGGAAGTATGCGATGGATTCGAAAATAAAACGTATCAAGAAGAAATTGATTTCTTGGTGGGTCATAGAGGTCGCAATTTATTTATTCGCAATCTATGCTGTAGTTTGGATGGCAACACTCTTGTCTTATTTAATTTGGTAGATAAACACGGTAAGGTATTAAGAGATTTAATCGAAGACAAACTAGAAACCAAAAGAAAATTATTTTATGTATCTGGCGAAACTAAATCAAGCGATAGAGAATATGTTAGAAAAATTGTCGAAACTCAAACCGACGCAGTGGTTATCGCATCCTTGGGCACCTTTTCTACTGGGATTAATATTAGGAATTTGCATAATATCATTTTTGCATCTCCTTCAAAATCTCAAATCAGAGTATTACAGTCAATCGGACGTGGGTTGCGAGTGTCGGAAGATGGTCGCGAAACAAAACTCTACGATATTGCCGATGACTTACGATCAAAAGGGAAACCAAATTTTACCTTGCAGCACAGCGCCGAAAGAATAAAAATATATAAGAATGAGAAGTTTAATTTTAAAGTTACCAGAGTAAATATTTCATGACAATAAGACAAATAAAATTTACGAACGGTGAAGAAATACTTTGCAATGTTATGGAATGGGATGATGAACTTCTCGTTAAAGATGCTATGCGTATTGAAGCAGTAGGTAGGGGTAATCAAAAGTTTTATGTTTTTCGCCCTTGGTTACATTATCAAGAAAGTCCTTATAATATTATTTCTATTCAGAGCGAACACATAACTGCAGTTGCTGATCCTAACACTCATTTAAAAGATCAGTATTTTGATGCTGTACATGATATGCACGACACCGATGAAGAAAGAAACCAATATTATTTGGCAGAGAGAATGCAGAAATTAAGTGAGATCGCAGGTTCGATAGCAAACGCACAAGCGTTAGATTCTGCTAAAAATAATATAATTCAGTTCCCAAGAAATTAGTATGATCCTCCGGCAACCGCTAAGCTCTTATTCTACTGAATTTTTTTAATAAAAGCAACCTTTTTTACAAATTAAATTTATAGTATAATTTTCTATTTGAGGCAATTATGAAACCAAGTGAAAAACCCCATTACGTTAACAACGCAGAATTTTCTGCAGCAGTCGTAAAGTACGTAAGTTCTGCTAACCAAGCGAAAGAGAATAATGAACCTAAGCCAATCATTCCTGACTATGTGGCAAGATGTTTCCTTAAAATTGCTGAAGGGTTGTCACACAAAGCAAACTTTGTTCGTTATACCTATCGCGAAGAAATGGTTATGGATGCAGTAGAGAACTGCCTCAAAGCAATTGAGAATTATAATCTGGAAACTGCAACCAGGACAGGTAAACCAAATGCTTTCGCATATTTTACCCAGATTGCTTGGTATGCATTTTTACGAAGAATTCAAAAAGAAAAGAAACAGCAAGATATCAAATTAAAGTATCTCGCTGAGTCGGGTTTAGAGCTTCTTGTTTCTGAGGAGATAGATAATGATGAAGCATCAAGACAAACCCAAGCATTTGTTGATGAATTAAGACAAAGAATCGATGTTGTCAAAGAACACGATAACCAATTTACTCAATATGTCAAAGAAGAAAAAACTAGAAGAAGAACGAGACACGCGGACTCTGACTTAACCGAATTCTTGGTGAATTAATGAAACTCTGGACGATCTGGAAATATGCTCTTGGTGGATTCTCAGACGATAAGACCGAACCTTACGATGATTATGTTGCTTTACTTCGAACAGTAATTGTTGGAGTAAACTTCATGACTTGTTTTTTTATTATGGCAAACGTGGTGCATAACTGGTGAAAATAGCAATACTAAACGATACTCATTGTGGTATACGAAACTCTTCTGAAATCTTTATGGATTATCAGGAAAAGTTTTATAGAGATGTGTTCTTTCCGTTTTTAAAAGAAAACGATATTAAGAAAATTATTCATCTGGGAGATTATTATGAAAACAGGACTTCGATCAATTTTAAAGCACTTAATCACAATCGTAGGATATTCCTTGACGTTCTTAGGGATATGCATATTCACATGGATATTATTCCTGGGAATCACGATGTCTACTACAAAAACACCAATAAACTAAATGCGTTGAAAGAACTTCTTGGTCATTATATGAACGAGGTTCGTATTATTGAGAAACCAACCGTAGAACAATATGACAGCCTAAAGATAGCGTTAATCCCCTGGATTAATCCAGACAATGAAGAAGAAACAGTTCAGTTTATTAATAATTGCACTGCTGATGTTGTTGGAGCACACTTAGAATTATTTGGGTTCGAAATGCAAAAAGGCGTGTCGTGTCCAGCGGGTATGGATCATTCGTTATTTTCCCGTTTCGAAGCAGTTCTCTCAGGTCATTTTCATACTAAGTCACAGAACGATAATGTTCATTATCTTGGTTCTCAGATGCAGTTCTTTTGGTCAGATTGCGACGATAGAAAATACTTTCATGTTCTTGATACTGAAACTCGTGAACTTCAAGCAGTTGAGAACCCAATAACAATATTTGAAAAAATTTATTATGACGATAACAAATCAGCGCTGACTAATTTATCGCACCTAGATGATAAGTTTGTTAAATTGATTGTTGTTAATAAATCAAACCCAGTAGAATTTGAGAAATTTGTTGATAAAATAAACGCTAGAAAAATATTTGGTTTACAAATCGTTGAGAATTTTCAAGATTTTTCAGGATCAAATGTGCTCGACGATAAAATATCAGTTGAAAACACTGAAACTTTATTATATACTTACATTGATGCAGTTGATACTGATCTTGACAAAGATAGAATTAAATCTGATGTAAGGCGTTTGATGATTGAAGCACAAACTATGGAGATTGCGTGATAGTTTTTAATAAACTACGGTTCAAAAATTTTCTTTCCTCTGGCGATAACTTTGTAGAACTAGAACTTAGCAAGTCAAACTCTACGCTAATTGTAGGACAAAACGGCGCGGGTAAGTCGACAATGCTTGACGCGTTGTCTTTTGCTTTGTTTGGAAAAGCACATCGCAATGTTAATAAACCACAGTTAATTAATAGTATTAATAATAAAAACTGTTTGGTTGAGGTTGAGTTTACTGTATTTGGGCAACAATTTAAGATTGTTCGTGGTTTAAAACCAACGATATTTGAGATATGGAAAAATAATGAATTAATTAATCAGGATTCTCATAATAAAGAGTATCAAAAAATACTTGAACAAAACATTCTGAAATTAAATCATAAATCATTCCATCAAGTTGTAGTATTGGGAAGTTCATCGTTTATACCTTTTATGCAATTACCGTCTCACATTCGGAGAGAGGTAATTGAAGATATACTAGATATTAACGTGTTCTCAAAAATGAATACTATCCTCAAAGAGCAAACAGCAAAGTTGAAGGATAATATTTTAAATAATTCGCACGACCTTGAAATCGTACAAACTAAAATAGACGCACAGAAGAAACATATCTGTGAGTTAGAAAAAATCTCTGAATCTGCGAAAAGGGAAAAAGAAACTGAACTCAAAGAGCAGCAAGCAGAGTTGGCCCGCCTTGAGAGTGAGTTCGAGGGTATACAAACAGAAATCCTAGATGAACTGAATGTTAACCTGAACAAACTTGGTAAGAAAAAAATGGAGTTCGAGAAATATCAATTTCAATTCGAACAAAAGATTAAGAAGTTTGACAAGGATATATTATTCTATGAGGAGAACGATACCTGCCCGACTTGTGACCAGGAAATTACAGAACTTACTAAGGAAAACAAAGTTACTGAGAGCAAAGATAAAAAACAAGAGATTATTAATGCTTCAAATGATCTCACCACCCAACTCCAAACGCTACAAGTTTCGATTGATGAAGTCCAGACCAAATATCTTGAAGAGAATAATCGAATCGATGATGCGAAAATGGTACAAGAGAAAATTAGTTGGGCAAAGAAAAGAGTTAATTCTTTACAGAGTGACGTTTCCGAACTCTCGACAGGTATGGATAGCATGTCAACCGCACGAGATACACTTGAGAGTCTCAGAAATACGAAGGAAATACATACAACCGAAAGACTCAAACTCGCTGAAGAAAGAGAGTACAATTCAGTAATTACTACCTTACTAAAAGATACTGGAATCAAGACAAAGATTATTAAACAGTATTTACCTGTTATAAATAAACTCACAAATCAATATCTACAAATTTTAGATTTTTATGTACACTTTGATCTAGACGAATCATTCAAAGAAACTATTCGCTCGCGACACCGCGATGCTTTTTCTTATGATTCTTTCAGCGAGGGTGAAAAACAACGTATCGATCTTGCTCTGCTTTTTACCTGGCGTCAAATCGCTAAGATGAAGAACAGCGTTGCTACTAATCTGTTAATCCTCGACGAAACGTTTGACTCATCCCTAGACGCAGACGGTGTTGAGAATCTAATGAAGATATTAGATACATTAGATAACACAACGAATGTGTTTGTTATCTCTCACAAAGGTGAACTTCTTGACAATAAGTTCGATCGTAAGATTGAGTTTGTTAAGGCGAAGAATTTCAGCAAGGTCGCTTGATTATTCTTCTTAAATATAATATAATGCACTGAAATAAACAAAAGGATATATTATGCAACTAAGTGAAAAGACTGTAGAGATTCTGCGCAACTTTTCTTCTATTAACCCCAACGTTGTTATTAATGAAGGCAAAGTTGTTAAGACTATCTCAGAGGCGAAAAACGTTTTGAGTACAGCGGTGCTTGATGACGAGTTTCCATCTACATTTGGAATCTATGATCTCAACGAATTCCTAAGTGTTATCTCTTTGGTTGACGACGCTCGACTAAAGTTTGAGAGCACACATGTCTTAATTGGTGATGGTAGCGGTAGATCACGAATCAAGTATTTTTATTCTGATCTTGATATGCTGACTAAACCCTCTAAAGATATTATAATGCCAGAGGCAGAAGTGAAGTTTGAACTTGATGAAGAAGTATTACGTCGGGTTAAAAAAGCATCTTCTGTTCTCGGACATACAGAGATGTCAGTCTCTGCTTCAAATGGTGTGATTAGTTTATCGGTAATTGACAACAACGACAAGACTTCCAACGTCTTTTCAATTGACGTCAACGGTACGGTAAACAGCGAGAATTTTAACTTCGTATTTAACATTAGTAATCTTAAGATGATTGATGGTAATTATGATGTTTCAATTTCCTCTAAATTAATTTCGCACTTTGTTAACAAAGAAACCGCTATCGAATATTGGGTAGCACTCGAAAAATCCAGTACGTACGGAGAATAATTATGTCGGACAATCAACAAATGATTGATCTCGCGAATCGAGTCACGCGCAGCACTGTTGCTGTTATTGACACGATTGCAGCGCGAGGTGGTTTTAAAGGCGAAGAACTCGCCACGATTGGTCAATTACGTGACCAGTGTATTGCGTTAATCTCAGTAGTTGAGAACGCGCAAAATGCACCATTGAAAACGCCAGCACAGGAAGAAGCGGAAAAGAAAGAAAAGAAATAACTTGATTACTCCACCTTGAACCTTTATTATATTATGAAATGGAGTAAATCATGTCTACTGACTTTCTTTGGGTCGAGAAATACCGACCCCGCAAAATAGAAGATACAATTCTTCCTGAATCCTTGAAGACTACATTCCGGAATATAGTCGACAAGGAAGAACTACCGAACATGCTTTTTACTGGTTCGGCGGGTCTTGGAAAAACAACTGTTGCTCGAGCAATCTGTGATGAACTTGGTTACGATTATATCGTGGTCAATGGATCAGAAGAAGGTAACATTGACACCTTGAGGGGTAAGATCAAGAGGTTCGCCTCTTCGATCTCCCTCACTGGTGACTTAAAGGTTGTTATCCTTGACGAAGCGGATTATCTTAATCCTCAATCAACTCAACCTGCTCTTCGTGCATTCATCGAAGAGTTTTCTCAGAACTGTCGATTTATTCTAACTTGTAACTTCAAGAACAGAATAATTGAACCGCTGCATTCTCGATGTGGTGTTTATGAATTCAATACTACTAAGAAAGAAATGCAGAGTCTCTGTGCTGATTTCTTTGTGCGATTGATTTACATTCTTGAGTCTGAACAAGTTGAATTTAACAAAGACCTAATCGCTCAGATGATTATGAAACACGCTCCTGATTGGCGTCGAATCATATCCGAGTGTCAGCGCCACAGTATTGGTGGACAACTTACCACTGAGATTCTTTCTAACTCTATCGATAAGAACTTCGATACGCTATTTGAAATTCTTAAGACCAAAGAGTTTAAAAAGATGAGATCCTGGGTCGCTAATAACGTTGACCTAGATATGACTGTGGTTCTTCGTCATATATTTGACTCGATGTACGAGCGCGTAGAACCTGCTTCAATACCGCAATTGGTATTGATTATGGCAGACTATCAATATAAGAATGCGTTCGTTGCTGATCATGAACTTAACCTTGTTGCTTGTCTGACTGAGATTATGGCAAACGTGGAGGTTAAATGAAAGTTCTATTAACAGGATCGAGTGGTTTTATCGGACGTAATTTTTTCAAACAGTATATTGGAAAATATGATTTCCTTTGTCTTGATATGAAAGAAGACAATGATGATATACGCAAGCACACTCGGGATCCTTCGATTGAGGCAGTTGTACATCTTGGAGCATACGCTGGTGTTAGGAGATCTCACGAGATACCTCAGCAGTTTTGGGAAATGAACGTCGACGGATCAAGGAATATTTTTAATCAGTATAAAGATGTTCCTATAATCTATGCGTCTTCTTCGAGCATTTACGAATGGTGGTTGTCTCCTTACGCTACTACTAAAAAGGTAGTTGAAGAGATAGCACCTCCTAATTCAATTGGTCTTAGATTTCATACTGTTTATGGGGTTGATTCTCGACCTGATATGCTTTATGATAAGATGCTTAAAAGAAAGGTTGAGTATATTACCAATCATACACGCGATTGGACGCATGTTGAAGACGTTTGTGAGGCAATAGATATTTGCCTTGATAACATTCCGAAACTCAAATTTCACCGAGCGATTGACGTTGGTAATGGAGAACCTGTTTCTGTTAAAGAAATGGCAGATAAACTTTGGCCAGGAAACAACTTACCTGTTCGAGAAGTCACTGGCGAGCGCGAGCATACATGTGCGAACTCTAAAGAACTTTTCAACTTGGGTTGGAATCCAAAGCATCATATGTTGAGGGACGATCATGAATCCGTTTGAGTTTGTTAATTCTATTAACTACAGCAAAAAAGATATAATGGATGATGATCTTACCGAGAAGGCATACAACTCATTTTTGATCAATCGTCAGTTATCTTACTTTCAAGACACTGTTATTGTTGCAAACGAGATGAATCGGTATCATCAGATCGATAATAAGTTGCAATATCATTTTTTACTAAATATTATTCGTAAGCGCAAAAGATTCTCTAAATGGATTAAACCTGAGAGAGAAGATGATGTGGAAGCGATTAAAGAGTATTATGGATATAGCAACGAAAAAGCACGCCAGTCTCTTGACCTGCTTTCACCTGAACAAAAAGAAATAATTAGAAACAAGGTGCAGAAAGGTGGAAGAAGATAAAATTTGGTCACCAGCAGATATGCTTGAGGTGACGTTAAATGAACCCGATGATTTTCTAAAGGTCCGAGAAACTTTAACTCGTATTGGCGTCGCGTCAAGAAAAGAAAACAAACTGTTTCAATCCTGTCATATTCTACATAAGCAGGGTCGTTACTTTATTGTTCACTTCAAAGAGTTGTTCCTGTTAGATGGTAAGAAATCTAACCTAGAAGAGAATGATGTTTTAAGAAGAAACACTATAGCAACATTGCTGAGCGACTGGGGGTTGATTACTATTAATGACCGCTCTAAAGCAGCAGAGTGTGCACCTCTCAGGCAGATTAAGATTATCTCTCATAAAGAAAAACACGAGTGGGAACTTTGTCCGAAATATAATATCGGAAATAAGTAAAAAACTTGATTCTAGCAGAAAAATAAGTTATATATATTACCGTCCTCGCGGAATGGTCCGGAGGATAGACAACAACCTTGCTTAAAGATAAGGAGGCAAATATGGTTACTACACGTACTAAAGTGTTTTCATTTCCACATTCTCGTTTCATTGGTTTCGACCATGTCTGGGATGAGATCGAAAGACTAACTGCTGCTGGCGCTAACGAAAAGGGATTTCCCCGTCACAATATTGTTAAGTATAGTGATACGGAATATGCCATGGAGTTTGCACTCGGTGGTTACAGGAAGAAAGATCTAGAGATCGAAGCAAAACCTGGCGTCTTGGTGATTCGCGGTAATCCTGAAGACGATACTCGACAGTATCTTCACAAGGGTATTACAACGAAGAAGTTCGTGGAAACTTTTAGACTTGCTGACCACGTTGTCGTTGATGGAGCTGAATTCGTCAACGGACTACTAGTCATTAAATTGAGAGTGGAACTACCCGAAGAACAGCGTCCGAGAAAGATCCAAATTCAATCTCACTCATAAGGACGTAAAAATGAAAGTTTTATATAACGAGACTGCTCAAGCAGTATACACAATTGCCATCACATTATTAGTTGCCCCTGCAATGATTGCATTGGTGGTGTTATCATGATTATTAAAATCAGAAACTACATGTTAGCAGCAATTGTTATTGGTGGTTGTATCCTTGGGTTTGCGGGTCCAATCATGTACCCCGAACTTATGGTGAATGCTACCTACATGCCGATGATCTAAGGAGAATATTATGCAAATGTGTTTAGTGTTAGCGGCAGTATTCTTTATTGCATCCTCTGGTGAACGTGCTGAGTTAAAAAGAACTTGCGAAAGAGAAGTCGCAGCAAAAGTCTTTGAAACAAAGCGTGAATGTTATCAGTGGTATAAAGAAGATTAAAAAAGTCCGTAGCGTACTTAGAGATAAAGGATTCTCGAAACGCTACTAGAGGTTTTGTGGTGTTCCTCCTCAAAAACACCACACCATTTAAGGATTATATTATGCACCACGCTTTAATGATAACGGATTTAAATAATCCGATTTCAAATGAGTATAGAAACCACGCAATCTCTTCTTTTAATTCTGTTAAAGATATTATTGATATAGAACCTTACCAATGTTACACTCCAAAAAATCCATCTAAACAAATACGATTTAATCCAAGCAAAAAAAGATCTCCGACTGAAATCGCAATTCTTGAAACATATTACTCGTTATTTAAAAAAATTGCGAACGGTGAAAAATTTATTATTATGGAACACGATGCTTACCTTAGAGGAGATCGTGAAGAAATCTTTCGTAATCTTTTATCTGAGATAGATTCTTTTGATGTTTGGAACGTCGGTATTGCTGTTGAATGTCATACATTGAAACAAGAATATGCACAACAGTTCTGTGATAATTTAGAGGATGATTTTGGTGGATCCTTCAAAGGTCCAATGTCTTTGATGAGAAAGTTAAATAATCTACAGTCTGTAGTTTATGTTAAAGATGGACAAACAGGAGAACTTTGTAAAGCGAAAAATACGAACGATGCTGCTAAAGGCGTTGGAGAGAGTATCCTCGCTCCTGTTACGCAGTGTTACATACCAAAACTTGGCTTGACTAACACGGGAAGATCACATAATGAATATACTATTCAAACGCAACCACAGATGATTTTTCTTGACATCTGATTCAAAGAAGGATAGAATACTTGTATGAAATTCTATACTAATGTATCAAAAGTCGGCAACAACATCCTCTATCGAGGATACAAAGACGGTCAACGTCATTCAGAGAAAATAAAATTTAAACCGACCCTTTTCGTTGAGTCCCCAAACGCCACTGGTGAATACAAAACCCTGTACGGCAAACCTGTTGCTCCTATGCAGTTTGACGATTTAAACGAGGCGAGGGATTTCTACGAAAGATACAAAAACGTTCAAAACTTCGAGATACACGGAATGAGTAATTTTGTGTATCAGTATCTCGCGCACGCATACCCGAACGAAGTTAAGTTTGACCGCGACCGAATCAACGTCACCACAATAGACATTGAGGTTGCTTCAGACGAAGGGTTCCCAGAACCAGCACAGGCAAACCACCAAGTTATCTCAATTACTTGCAAGAATAATATCGACAACGTCTATTATGTTTGGGGATTATATCACTATGATGAAACCCTGAGCGAAAAAAATATTAATTATTTCCTTTGTGAAAACGAAGCAAACTTACTTCGTTCTTTCCTTGGTTGGTGGTCCAGCGCAGTCAATTACCCTGACGTTGTAACTGGTTGGAACACCAAGATGTTTGATATACCTTATCTCGTTAATAGAATTGAGCATGTCCTCGGAAACAATGAATACAAAAGACTCTCCCCATGGGGTTTGGTCAAAGAACGTAAGTTCCATACGCGCATGGGTCAGGAAGCATTCACCTACGAACTCGAAGGTATCTCTAGTCTCGATTATTATGATCTGTTTCAAAAGTTTGGCGTCCTAACCTACGGACAACAGGAATCATTTAAACTTGATCATATTGCCCACGTTGTCCTCGGCGAGAAGAAACTATCCTATGAAGAGTACGGTTCGCTACACTCTCTTTACCGTCATGACTTTCAAAAGTTTATTGACTACAATATCAAAGACGTTGAACTTGTCGACCGTCTCGAAGAAAAGATGGCATTGATCACGCTCGCTATGACTATGGCGTACAAAGCGAAATGTAATTATAATGATGCATTCGGCACGACTGGTATATGGGACTCTGTTATATACAACGAACTGATTCCACTCAAGATCATCGTTCCCCCAAAGGTTGACAAGTTCAAGTCATCAATCGTTGGTGGGTTCGTTAAAGATCCAAAGATTGGAATGCATGAATGGGTTTGTTCCTTTGATTTAAATTCTCTCTATCCCAATATCATTGTACAATATAATATGTCGCCCGAGACTATTAGTGAAGACGGTATTTGCGAGGCAGCAAACGGGACTCGATATCGTAATGATGTTGAAGGTATCATTCCCCGAGTAATTAAGAAGTTCTATGCTGACCGCGTTGAAGCGAAAGATAAAATGCTCGAGGCGAAGAGAAAATATCAAGAGGCACCGACTAAAAAACTAGAGAATGAAATCACGATCTACGATAACCAGCAGATGGCAGTTAAGATCTTGATGAACTCTCTCTATGGTGCGCTCGCGAATAAGTATTTTCGTTACTTCGATTTACGTATTGCTGAGGCAGTTACGACCTCTGGTCAACGAGCGATCCTCTGCGCCGAGAAGGCAGTTAATGATGAGATGCAAGAAATACTTGGCACTAAAGAAGATTATGTCCTGGCGATTGACACTGACTCAGTTTACATTAACATGGCACCTCTTGTAACTGAACATAAACCAGCGAACCCAGTTAAGTTTCTTGATAAAGTCTGTGAACATTTTGAGAAGAAGATTGCCAAGGCATATGAGAAACAAGCAAAGGAAACAAAGGCATACGAAAACCGTATGATCATGAAGCGGGAAGCGATTGCCGACCGAGGCATCTGGACTGCTAAGAAGCGATATATACTACAGGTACACAATAACGAGGGTGTACAATATACTGAACCTAAGATGAAGGTCATGGGTATTGAGGCGATTAAATCCAGCACGCCCCAGATCTGCCGTGATAAGTTTCAGGAAATCTTTAAGGTGTTGTTGAATGGGTCTGAGTCTGAGACCCAGAAGTTTATCCGAGAGTTCAAGAAAGAGTTTTGTTCGACTCGTCCTGAGGAGGTTGCCTTTCCAAGAACTGCTAAAGAGATATCTAAGTTTCGTGATAAGAATACGATCTATGGTAAGGGCACTCCAATTCATGTGCGCGGGTCGCTTCTTTATAATCATTACATTAAGGAGAATAAATTACAAAACAAGTATGAATTAATTAAGAACGGTGAGAAGATCAAGTTTGTTTACCTCAGGACACCAAATTTTATCAAAGAAAATATCATCGCATTTCCGAACGAATTTCCAACTGAGTTGAAACTGCATAAATACGTGGACTATGAGAAAATGTTTGACAAAACATTCCTTGAACCGTTACGTCCTCTCCTCGACGCTATCGGGTGGCAGGACGAACCTAAAGCGTCCCTTGAAGATTTCTTTGGATAATCAATGACTTATCGCTTTACATTTGTGACAGAATATGGCATAATTGTTTCATGTATTCTCTAACGATATTCAAAAACACGTTTGATAATAAAACGCATCGCGGAATGGCATTTGAATCCTGGGAAGGGTTCGAATCGCTTTTGTGTAACTTATCTAAAAAGGAAGGTCAGAAAGGTGGAAACAATTCTTCTCCTCTTATTAGTCCTGCTTGTTATTTTTCCGGCACTACGCGTTCTAATAAAAATGTTGATTATTGGGGCGCTTGGGCTGCTATTGATGTTGATGATTATGGCGACGTTTGGCACGACATAACTGATCTTCAGGATATATGTGGCGAATATGAATTTGTTTGTTATTCTACAGCATCATCTACGCCGATACAACCTAAGTTTCGATTGGTTTTTCCCTTAACAAGAACAGTCCCAGCGAAAGAGATACCGCATTTTTGGTTTGGTATAACGAAAGAAACCAAAGAGATTGGAGATAAGCAAACAAAAGATCTATCAAGAATGTATTATGTTCCTGCGCAGTATCCAGATGCATTTAACTTTTACTTTCATAATGAAGGCAAGTTTATGGATCCCGCAGATATTATGAACAAGTGGGAATATACTGCACCAAGCAGCGGTAAAGGTTTCCTAGATAGATTACCCGAAGCAATTAGAGAAGAGGTTGTTAAGTATAGAAAAGAGCAAATGACTAATACATCAGTCAATTGGTCTTCTTATCGAGACTGCCCTTTCTTCCCAAAAAAACTAGGGCAAGAATATATTGCTTTGAGTGGAACAGGATGGTATCATAAGATGTATCAGATTATGGTTGCCATTGCGGGAAACGCAGTTAAGTCTGAGTATCCCATAACAGCAAAACAGATCGCTGAACTCTGTAAAGAATTCGATCGCGATACTGGTAACTGGTACGAGAATCGTCCCTTTGAACTTGAAGCGGATAGTGCACTAGAATATGTGTATAGAAACTAGAGGAAAAAATTATGAGTGAAGTAATTGATCTGAAAGCAGAGATGCTTGAAGAAGAGCAAGAAAAAAAATTACAACAGCAATCAAATGCTAAATTAAAAGTTTCTGTCCTTGGAGATAACTCCCTAGCAGTTGGAATAAAAACGTTGTTTTCTGGAAATAAAACTGAAGTTGTTTTGTTTGATGACATTGATGCGTCAGTTTCATGGGGACCAAACTTGACGTTCGTTTGTTATTCAACTGAACTTCTTTCAAACGACACAATTGACGATAGTGAAATTATAACTGCTATTCAAAAAACAATTAAGCAAACTGGTGGAGGCATTTGTTTAAAAACAGCTGTTTCTCCTGAAACCATTGGAAGAATTCAATCTTCTATTGATACTGAATCTTTCGAAAAAAGATTTGCTTATAATCCAGAAATCTATGACGCAGAAGATATAGAATCGATAATTAATCCATCATTAATTATTGTTGGTGGTTATCCTCCTTCTGCTAGTGCTTTGATTGATGTGTATAGAAATTATAGTAATCTAATAATTGATTCTTCTTCAATTGAGATGTGTAATCCATATGAAGCAGCGTTTGCTAAACTAGCGATTAGTGGTTTTCTTGCTGTTAAACAGACATTTTTTAATCAACTCTACGAAGCAGCAATTGAAATTGATAACCTAAATTTCAATGCGGTTAGAAGAATATTTTCTGCTCGAGATTTGGTAAAAGAAAAAACGACTACTATTCCAACATTTATTCGAGTTAAAGATCAAAACAACTTGAACATTAAAATGGCAAAAAGTCATAAGGGAGAGTACTTAAATCGTGACGTGAAAATTTTCTCAGCGATGAGCGATAAAATTCCACTAATTGATGAATGCGTTAATTACAAAAATCTTAAAGAGGATTAATCTATGTCTCTAATGAGCAAACTCAAAAAGAATAGCAAACTCAAACATACTGAGGTATTGTCTGATTCTGAGTTTTTTACCAGCAAAGAAATGGTTAAAACTGACGTTCCAATGTTGAACGTTGCTTTATCTGGTTCTTTTGACGGTGGTTTAGCACCAGGACTAACAGTTCTCGCTGGACCTTCTAAACATTTTAAAACGTCATTTGCTTTGAAGATTGCATCAGCATATCTGAAGGCAGACCCCGAAGCGGTAATGCTTTTTTATGATTCTGAATTTGGTTCACCCCAATCTTATTTTGACACGTTTGAAATTGATACCGCCAGAGTTCTACATGTTCCAATCACAAATGTTGAAGAACTCAAATTCGATTTAATTTCGCAATTAGATAATGTAGAGAAGGGTGAAAAAGTAATTGTTGTAATTGACTCTATTGGTAATCTAGCGTCTAAGAAAGAATTAGAGGATGCGCTCGACGAGAAATCAGTTGCTGACATGTCACGCGCCAAAGCATTAAAAGGTTTGTTCCGTATGACAACACCTTACCTAACAATGAAGAATGTTCCTCTCTTAGCAGTGAATCATACCTACAAAGAAATTGGTTTGTTCCCGAAAGATATCGTTGGCGGTGGTACTGGTATTTACTACAGCGCTGATAATATCTGGATCCTCGGTCGACGTCAAAATAAAACAGGAACTGAAGTTGTTGGTTATGATTTTATTATTAACGTTGACAAATCAAGGTTTGTTAAAGAAAAGAGTAAGATTCCGATTAGCGTAACGTGGGATGGTGGCATAGATCAGTTTAGTGGTTTATTGGATGTTGCTCTTGCTTCTGGTCATGTAATTAAACCATCTAACGGATGGTATCAGAAAGTAAATGAAGAAAAGAAATATCGTGCTTCTGAACTTGATGGAGACTTCTGGAAAGGTATCTTGTCCAGCGTAACGTTTAAAGAAGAAGTTGAGCGTTTGTATAAAATTGGTAAGAAACCAACGTTAGAACTTGACTTGGAAGAAGTTAATGATTAATGTTGACAAAGTATCAGAGGATATCGATTACGAATTAATTCCTGCGGTTGGGTCGAATAACGCCCAAGCGTGGGACATTCGTATATTAACAGGAGAGTTTACTGAAACAATTATTCGTTTCGGTAATGTTTCTTTTAATGGAAAAAACGATTGCCTTAATTTTAATTTTAAGGTAATATCAACTCCTGATCCTGATTTAAATGTTACTTATGTCCCGTTACAAGATCACGCTGCTCTTATCCTTGAAGATGTTATGGCAAAGAGCATTGGTAACGGATCGATTGTCTTAAAAGATATGGAACAAAATGATTGACCTTGAAAAAACTATACTTCGCAATCTTCTAACCAATGAAGAGTTTATGCGAAGAGTCTTACCTTTTATCAAAAAAGATTATTTCCAAGGAGTTTATAAAGAACTATTCACACAAGTCGTTAAGTATGTTTCAAGATATAATAAACTTCCAACTCAGGAAGCGTTCAAGATTAATGTAGATAGTCTTGACACATTAACTGAAGAAACTTACAAACACGCAATTGATATTTTACCAGACATCTTTACCTTTAAAGAAGAGGACGGTGACTGGTTACTTGACACTACAGAAAAGTGGTGTCAGGATCGTGCGCTTCATGGTGCAATTATGGAGTCTATCACGATCCTTGACGGCAAGCATAACAAACTTACTAAGAATTCCTTGCCGGACCTTCTTCAAAATGCACTAGCAGTTTGCTTTGACACAAACATTGGTCATGATTACCTTGAGAATGTGGAAGAGAGATATGACTTTTATCATGAACAGGAAGAACGTATTCCTTTTGACCTAGATTATTTCAACCGCATTACTAAAGGTGGGTTGCCGAACAAAACCCTTAACATTGCGCTCGCTGGAACTGGCGTTGGTAAGAGTTTGTTCATGTGTCACAGCGCTGCTAGTGCGCTCTCTCAAGGATACAATGTATTATATATTACACTTGAAATGTCAGAAGAACGTATCGCTGAACGTATCGACGCTAACTTAATGAACGTCGCAATCGATCAGTTAGAAAATATGTCTAAGAGCATGTTTACTGATCGAGTGAAGCGAATCGCTGATAAAACTAAAGGTAAGTTGATCATTAAAGAGTATCCGACTGGTCAAGCACACGCGAATCATTTCCGTGCGCTATTCAACGAGCTGAAACTGAAACGCTCGTTCAAACCAGAGATTGTGTTCATAGATTACCTAAATATATGTGCGTCCTCGCGTATGAAAGGTATGGGTGGCGCAATTAATTCCTACAGTTATATCAAGGCGATTGCTGAGGAAATACGTGGGTTGGCAGTAGAATTTGATGTTCCTATTATGTCTGCTACACAGACAACTCGTAGTGGGTTCTCTAGTTCTGATCCTGGACTTGAAGATACATCTGAGTCATTTGGTCTGCCAGCAACTGCAGATTTAATGTTTGCTTTGATCTCGAATGAGGAACTTTCCTCTTTGAACCAGATTATGGTTAAACAGTTGAAGAATCGTTATAATGACCCGAACGTGAATCTAAGATTCTGTATTGGGGTGGATCGTTCTAAGATGAGATTGTTTGATGTCGATCAAACTAAAGATAAATCGATTATTGAGCAAGAAGATAAACCTGTGTTTGATAATACAACTGCAGGTAAGAGACTTAGTAGCATTAAAGTTTCATAGGAGAAACGTATGGATCCATTATATCAAACGGTCTTAACACTTTTTTGTATGTTTGGTGCATATCTTTGGGGTAGGTCCCAAGGAGTTATGTCTGGTTGTACAATGACTTGGTTGGTTGTTATTGAGAGTTTTCGAGCGAAAGAATTGAATATTGATGAAGATACCCAAGAAATATTCTTTACGGATAATTGGGGCAGAGTCAAAAGTTCTCTAACATTTTGGAATGAAGATGGAAATCGAGATAAAGAACCAGAAGTTCTTGAGCAGACTTAATGGTCTGATTGAAGAGTTTAATAGTATTAGAGGCGATTCTATACTACCTTCTATAAAATCTGTTGATTCTAATTTTGAATCATATCTTTCAAGAGAAAGACTTAATGAGTTAATGTCCGCTCCTCATCGCGGGGATCCAGTGGACTATCATGCCACACCCGTTGGTGATCTTAGATTAAAATATTCTGAATGGATTAATTTTTATAATGAATGGCGATTTGAAGTTCCTTCAGAAATGGGTATGGCAACTTGTGCGTTGATCAATCATTATCCTGAACAAGGATTGACGGGTTGGCATACTAATTGGAATGCCAATGCATATCAAATCCTTTTCACTTGGTCAGAAACAGGCGATGGGTACTTTTGTTACTTAGATAAAGAAAAAGATGAAATAATTAAAATTCAGGACAAACCTGGATGGCAATGTAGGTGGTTCTATTTCGGTAGAGAAGACGAACCTGAACATCATTGTTGGCATGGTTGTTATACGAATTGTGAAAGATTTACACTAGCATATAAATTTTCAAATCAAAGTAAAAACTCAAAAGTAGATTTAATTGCTCAGGAGATGAGAGATGAATTTATCGCAGAGATCACAACAGTTTAAATTCATAGAAATTTTAGTTATAATATTGACAATGTCAGTATTGTTAATTTATGCGGGGAGCGGAGATGAAAAACAAAAACCTGAAGAGGAAATTGTTATTACGCCGTTCTCAGAAACAGGCGAACAAGATATCGAAACAACCTCCGAAGAAACGGAAGAAATGGATCAATCAAGTGAAGGCGAGCGAGTATTGGATAGCGAACTTTATTGCCTTTCTCTTAACATTTACCACGAGTCTCGCGGTGATTCATTCGCTGGCCAAGCTGCTGTAGCAGACGTAGTGCTCAATCGAGTAGAAGATACTTACTATCCAAATACCGTCTGCGAGGTTGTTAAACAAGCAGTCTATATAGAAAACTGGAAAGGAAACGTAGTACCGAAAAGACATATGTGTCAATTCTCTTGGTATTGTGACGGGATAAGTGATGAACCAGGAGATCCTGATGCTTGGATGGAATCTTACTTTCTTGCTGAAGAAGTATTGACAAAAGATGCATGGAGAGGTATAACTGAAGGCGCGACGCATTATCATGCTGCACACATAAGACCTAATTGGACTGCAGATAGAGGAATGACTTATACGGGTTCAATTGGAGGACATGAGTTTTATAGATGGATAAGATAAATTATGAAATGGTTGACAAATAAGATAGAAAATAGTAAGATGGAACTATTCTTGGATACTATTGGACTTGAGGAATTTATGTTATGAAACAAAACTTATTCACTGAAGGTGTACAATATCGAAAGTTGTTGCCTGAACTTTCTTTAATGACTGTCTATGGTAAAAAAGATGTCGTTATGAAGCGATGTAAATGTTGCGGCGTGGTAAAATGTGGAAGCGAGTTTTATTTAAAACCAAATTCAAAAACCGAATTAAGAGATTTTTGCACCTCCTGTCACTCCAAAGATACACAAGAAAGAAGTAAAAGACTTAGATATAAAACCGCAAAGTATAAAGAAATGGTGCGGCGCAGAAAAGAAGAAGAAAAACGAAAGCGAGAAAATGCAGGATCTCTAGAGGAATTCATGGTATGAGAGTTGTCATTGCTGACAAAGTAATTAATTGCGAACACAAACTCGGTACATATATGGAAGATACCGATTACGATCTCTTGGTTGAAGAGGATATTGACTTCTATGCGCCGATTAAAGAAATTGGTAGAACAGAACCATCAGAGCAAGAGTGTATATTCAAGTTTCGAAAATCTGTGTTTAGCGCCGAAGAACAACTTGGCGCGTACGAAGGTTTGGTTGGCGCTGCTCAACCAACTCAGAACCGAGGTCTTGCTGCAGGTCCAAAGGGCGAGCGCCTCGGTAGTAGAAATTGGTGTACTGAAGAGCAAATAGAAATTATGGAACATCTTATGAAAGGCGGAACTTCGCTTTTCTCTGACGACCCAATTGCTGAGATACGCGAAAAACATAGAAAAATGAAAGTGCAGCCAGAGAGTCGTGGTATTGTTTGGGTTATAACTAAGATTGAAGCGGATGGGTATGAATATGATAATTTCTTTGAAAATAAAATTCAGGAAATATTAAAACTTCCTTACGCCGATCGCCGCACAGCTGCTAAACATATGTTCGATACTTACGTATCAAAAACAACTTACGCAAATCAAGTTTTATCTGGTATTGCTGGATTCTACGATCGATATCCTCGTATTCCTTACGGTCGGGCAACTTCTTATACTGAACATAACTTTTCAACTTATGAAAAATGTTATCCATTCATGAGAAAACTATCAAATGAATTTGCCCGACTACTACCTCAGAAGTTTTCTAAACAAGAACATTATGCCAATAAACTTGATGAGCGTTTTCGAGTTGCCGGTAAAGATACACCATTTACAACAATTACAGTAAATAAAAATTTTAGAACTTCAGCGCATCGCGACGCAGGCGACTTGAGCGAAGGGTTTTCTAATTTAACAGTTGTCGCTAAAGAAAAGGATTGGGATGGTGGTTATCTTGTGTTGCCCGAATATAGAGTAGCAATCAATGTAAGACCAGGGGATTTATTGTTAATTAATAATCATGAAGGTATACATGGCAATACACAAATCATACCGAAAGAAGGAAAAACTTTGGATGAGATGGAACGTATTTCCCTAGTTTGCTATTTCCGTGAAAAAATGCTAGAATTGGGTACAATGGAATATGAAAACCATCGTTACAATTTTGTTATCAGTAGAAAAAATAATGAATCACATCCAAATTGGCGCCCACTTTGGAACGGTGTTAGTGAAGGAATGTGGGAATCAGATGAATGGTTTGATTATCTTGAAACCAACGGCGGTTCTGATATGTTAAATACATATCATCCTAATAATGAAAAGTCATCCCTTGAGGCATTTTTTGCATGATTGATTACCAGATAGCAGTCCCCAGTTACAAACGACCAGTAACTATTCAAAACAAAACACTCAAAGTATTTGAACATCATAACATACCATCCGAAAGAGTTACTATTTTCGTTGCAGACGAAATAGAACATGAAGCATATAAGGTTGCTCTAAATAATCACAAATATGGTTCAAACATCGTCATAGGCGTCCCCACAATTGGTGCACAGCGTAATTTTATTGAGAAGTATTATCCCGAAGGCACATTATTAATGATGTTTGATGATGACATTGAAGAAGTCCAAAGAAGGCAAGACGAAAAAACTCTTGTACCTATTGACGATTTGTATTCTGAAATCATCGAACAAGGATTTAATAAGTGTGCTGAAGTTGGTGCTAAGACCTTCGGTATATATGCAGCATCAAACGCATATTTCATGAAAGATCGAGTTTATACGAAACTTTGTTATATTATTGCTTCTATGTTTGGCGTCGTCGTTGAGCATGATGATTATCTCGCGCGCGAAACAAATCACGGCGAAGATTATGAATATAGTTTGCGCCAATATGTTAAGAATGGTGTTCTCTGCCGACTTGATAACTATACTGTTAAAAGCAACTACTATAAAGAAGAAGGTGGATTACAAACCATTAGAACTAAAGATTATGTACACGAATCAATTAGCAAGATTGCTAATATGTTTCCTGACCTTTGTACGATGTACACGCGTAAATCTACTGGTAACGCTGAACTAAGATTACGAGATAGCACTAATGGTAAATATCAAAAAGCAGAATCAACCCTTGAGGCATTTTTCGTATGATCGTAGGATTTACTGCAAGCACATTTGACTTGCTTCACGCTGGTCATATTTCTATGCTGCGCGAAGCAAAAGAGCAATGCGAATACTTAATTTGTGGTTTGCAAGTTGATCCTTCGTTAGATCGCCCAGAAAAAAATAAACCTGTACAAACTTTGGTTGAACGTTATATCCAGCTGTCTGCTGTTAAATACGTTGATGAAATTATACCGTATCAATCTGAAGAAGATTTAGAAGATATACTCAAAATGGTTAGTATCGACATACGTATTATTGGTGCTGAGTATAAGGATAAAAAATTTACTGGTCGCGCTACTTGTGCTTCTCGTGGAATTGAAATATTCTATAACAAGAGAGACCATAGATTTTCAACCAGCGATTTAAGGAGAAGAGTTAGTGAACTACAAATTTAATGAAGGCAATTTAATTGCGGAGTTGAAAGAATATGTCGACAAAACATACGACGAACATTATGCAACGGATAAATATCAGGCTACTGATGTTATTATTGATAGCGGTCACGGTACTGGGTTTTGCTTGGGTAACGTCATCAAATATGCAAAGCGATATGGACGCAAGGGAGATGCCGCTGAGCAACGTAAGGATCTCATGAAGATTCTTCACTATGCGTTGATTCAATTAAATATACACGACGAGGCAAACAAACCTGCTAAACCCGCACCATTTCATCATTCCGGTGTTTATCACGGAGATGATGGTAATTACCACAGATATAGCATCGATAATGCAGCAATCGCAGAGTGGAATAATCTATCAAAGAAAAAAGGAAAGTAATATGAAGAAACTTCTAGCAACTGTATTGTTATTGCCAGCACTAGCATTAGCAAATCCAATTGACGATAATTGTGCGCAGCATACAATTCATGGTGCTCCAGTTAGCAGCATTACTTCTGGTACTCAGTATATCTGTCACGGTAATTATGCGGTACACTATCGCTATGATACTAAAACGGCAGAGTACGTTGTTGAGCATTTAGACGACGCTGATATTAACGGCGACGCAAAACGCAGAAACAACTTTAGAGAAGATCCTCTGGTTGACGATGAAAAAGAAGCACAACTTGAAGATTATAAGGGTCATCCATATGATCGTGGGCATTTGTCACCAGCAGCTGATAATCGTGCTGACTCAGAGCAGATGAGCGAGAGTTTCTATTTGACTAATATGGTTCCGCAAGATCCTGGTCATAACAGAGGTATCTGGCGTATTCTAGAAATTGGAGTTCGTAATACTGCTGCCGCTGGTGGTGATATTTACGTTATTAGTGGAACAATCTACGACGAAGGATATAAAGTTATCGGTAACGACTTGGGTGTTCCAACTAGAATTTGGAAAGTAGTCTTTGATGCCAACACTGGTGAAAGCATTGCCTTCCTGTTTCCGAATGAAAAACTTAGCACTAAGGATATGCCTCTTTATGCTACCTCAGTAGATATGGTAGAAAAAGAAACTGGTATTGACTTCTTCCCAAAAATGGGCGAGAATAAAGAAGACGTATTTGATCTTAACAACTGGCCAGAAATAAAATGAGCAACGTAGTAGACTTCGTTCAATATAAGAAATTTAAAGAAGAAACCTTGCGGCAAATCGAAGAAGAAGAAAACAATCGGAATCGATTTCGTAATATGAGTAACGCTGAGTTGTCAGGTTTATTAAAATTTCTTAATGAACTTGACGAAGGAAATAATTTAGAGTATAGTATTAATGTTGAGGATGGTCATCAATACTATGACTTTGACACTGCTACTTACACTTTAGACCTATCTACTGACGAAGACTAAAATGAAACAATTAAAGACGCCCTTGAGATATCCTGGTGGTAAATCAAGGGCAACCAAGTTTTTATTTTCTAAACTTCCTGAAAAAATTCGTGCTTACCGTGAACCATTCTTAGGTGGTGGGTCAGTAGCGATTGAGTTCACTAAACGATTTCCAGATTGCCCCGTTTGGGTTAATGATAAGTATGCTAATCTTTATCATTTCTGGTCTCAACTTCAGAAAAACGGTGAGGCGCTATATAGTGCTATCTTAAACTACAAGTTGAAGGCAGAATCGTATGAAGACGTGGATGCAGCACATCGAGAACTTTTTCTCAAAAGTCGAGAGGAAATCAGTGGACCTCTTGATCCTTTTGGGATTGCTGTTCGCTTTTTCATTATCAATAAGTGCAGTTTTTCTGGTCTTGGGGAATCTAGTGGATTTTCCGCAGCAGCAAGTAAACAAAACTTTTCCAAAAACAATATATCGCGATTACCAAAATATTCAGAACTGATTCAGAATTGGTTGATCACTAATAATGATTACACAAAAATCTTAGAAGGTTGTGAACAAGACGAGTTTGTTTTCTGTGATCCACCATATGATATTAAATCAGCATTATATGGTAAGAATGGTAAGTATCATTTGTTTTTTGATCATTATGAGTTTTCTGTTGACGCAACAAAATGCGCAGGTAATGTAATGATAACGTATAATTCAAATGAAGTACTTCGCGAAATTTATGAGGACTGGAATCAAATAGAATGGGACTTGACTTACACTATGCATTCAGGTAAGATGTATCGTGAAGATGAGTCAAACAGAAAGGAATTGCTAATAACAAATTATGAAACTAAATGAAAATATGAAGTTTGCTTTTATTGATACTTTAGCAGCGACCCCAATTAACTTTACTTTAAATTTTATTTGTTTGAGCATAGCATTTTCTTTGCAAATGACAGCGATTGAAGCAGCACCGTTTTTGACTGCAGTTTTTTTCGTTTGTGCAATTATTAGAAAATATTATATTAGAGAGTTCATTGATAGGAGGAACTATGATTAAGAAAGGCGAAACATTGCCTGATGTGGTATTTAAATTTGGCGCATACGAAAAATGAAAATTAGAACTGAACACACTAACATTGCTGGTTTTACTAAGGCAGCGAAACAAGGCGTTGTAACTGTAGAGTTTACCAAGATTGATTCTGGTGAACTTCGAGTAATGCCCTGTACTCTAAATACAACGTTGTCAGATCATAATGTTCAGGAGATTCTTGAACAAAAAGAAGACAATGAACATCTCGTTGTTTGGGCATTAGACAAAGAAGCGTGGAGATCATTCCGCGTTTCTACTCTAATTAAATGGTACGAAGGATATCCGCAATGACAGGAGCATACTTAGAAAGTCCTATGCATGAAGTAGAAGAAGAACCTCCTTTTCAAACTGAACTTGATATGGGCGCGAAAATTGACAAACCTTATGATGGTCTATTTTACTGTTACATACGTAATGGTATGTTTCGATGGCCAGAATTTATTTCTTTTTACAAGAGGAAGAGATTATAATGGCAAGAAAAGATCTTGATGTTGTTTATATGATTCCCGAGGGACAAACTCGAGAGTCACATGATTATCATTATACGGTATACAAGAAAAAGAAATTTCCTGAGAAATTTCGTATGAGAAAGTATAATCCGATCAGTCGTAAGCACGAATGGTTCATCGAAGTTAAGAAACCGCCGCACTCAAAATAATGGCATACTCAGATCAAGTAATGGACCACTATCAAAACCCACGTAATGTGGGTAAGATGGATGCTGACGACAGCGATGTCGGAACAGGCATGGTTGGCGCTCCATCTTGTGGTGATGTTATGAGGTTACAAATAAAAGTTGAAGGCGATGTAATCGTTGACGCCAAGTTTAAAACCTACGGTTGTGGTTCAGCGATTGCATCTTCTTCCCTTTTAACTGAATGGGTTAAGGGAAGAACACTAGACGAAGCAGAAAAAATTAAGAACACAGAAATAGCAGAAGAACTGGCATTACCGCCAGTAAAAATTCACTGTTCTGTTTTGGCAGAAGATGCTATCAAAGCAGCAATTAAAGATTTAAAAGAAAAGAAAAAGAAATATAATAGTTTCTCTTATGAAACTCGTGTTGAAAAATCTTAATCATATAAGTAGTGTCAAACAACACGGTAAGTATCATGGACACAGAAACATATGTTTCTAAACTGGCAATATTATTGAACCTTGAAAACTCTGAGAAAGAGAAACTGAAGCAAAAAATTGAACAGCAACAAGCAGAATCTCCTACCACAGAACAACAAAGTTAATATATAATTCTACACATCATTGAGGTTATATCATGAAAGCAGGAAAAATATGGGGTCAGACAGAACTGGTCGAGCATACTCCTTCCTTTGAATTTCATCGAATTGAATTCAAAGCGAACACGTGTTGTTCCGAACACTACCATAAAACAAAATGGAATGGTTTTTTCGTTGAGTCCGGTACTCTAATGATCAAAACCTGGTCAGATGAACCGAGCGATGAACGACCAAACCTTTGCGATCAAACCATTTTAAGATCAGGCGACTACTATAAAGTTCCTCCTGGTAAATGGCATCAGTTCGTTGGTGTTGATGATGGTGTTGCCTTCGAGTTGTATTGGGCAGAATTCAACGCTGACGACATAGTCCGTCGTACACAGGGAAAACGTTTAGAAGAGGTACAAACTGAACGAACCAATCACCCTATGACGGATTTGAATTATGAGGATTGAAACTGAAATTAAACTCGATTACAGTGACGTGCTCCTTAAACCAAAAAGGAGCACAATGGGTTCTAGGAAAGAAGTAGAACTCAAAAGAGAATTTAATTTTAGAAATTATCTTCAAAGAAGAGAACCACACTATTCCGGCATTCCTATAATGGCTGCAAATATGGATGGTGTTGGTACTTTTGAAATGGCGATTTCTCTCTCTAGGCACGATATGTTTACTTGTCTTAAAAAAGATTATACGCCAAAACAGATTTCAACTTTTTTTAATGATAATAATAACATCAGAGAAAACGTTGCTTATACAATGGGGATCGTTGATGCTGATGTTGTTAAGTACAAAGAAACGTTGAAACTAACAGATAAAATCAAATACGTTTGTATTGATGTAGCAAATGGTTATAGTGAAAGATTTATTGATTTTGTTGCGAAGTTCAGAGAAGAAAACCCAAGAGTCGTTATCATAGCAGGAAATGTTGTTACACCAGAAATTACAGAGGAATTAATTCTACGTGGAGCTGATATTATCAAAGTCGGTATTGGTCCCGGTAGCGTGTGTACTACTCGTATTAAAACAGGCGTGGGATATCCACAATTATCTGCAACCATTGAATGCGCAGATGCCGCTCATGGACTTGATGCACACATTATTGCTGATGGCGGGTGTGTATCTCCTGGCGACGTCGTAAAAGGATTCGCTGGCGGCGCAGACTTTGTAATGCTCGGTGGTATGTTTGCTGGTTGTGATGAAGGCGGTGGCGTTGTTGAAAACGGTCTAGTCAAATTCTACGGGATGAGTTCTAACGAAGCGCAAAAAAGTCACGGTGGTGTTAAAAACTATCGCGCGAGCGAGGGGAGAGTTGTAACTATTCCACACAAAGGAAAAGTTGAACATGTAGTTGAGGATATTCTTGGTGGGTTAAGATCAACTTGTACTTACGTTGGCGCGAAAACTCTCAAATCGCTAAGTAAATGTGCTACCTTTATTCGCGTGAATAATGGTAAACAATACAACACAACCTTTGAATCTCTAACGGTAGGCGATTAATGAGCGAAACAATCTCAGCGATAACAGGCGTAACTCCTTCAGTCACATCCTACACCTATACCCAACAGCAGGTATACGGCGCACCTGTTTTTGGTAAAGATAAAATTGTCGAAACTACTTACTCATACATCCTCTATGATAGGAATGGATACGTTCAAAAAGTCGCTAATACCAGCACTGTTTCATATTTCGTTTAAAATCAATAACTTACCGCTTTACTTTTTCGAGAGAAATGGGCATAATATGTTTTCTTAATAAGGAAACGTAAGATGATTAAAGTTAAATTAGAAGACCGAATTAAACGCTTTTTAGAAAATTATAGCGACGCCCGCTATATACCACTACACCCTGACGACTATAACCTTTTAAAAGCTGAAGGTCGCCTAAACAATTTTCCACTTCCCCTTTATAAACTAAAACCCTCCGGCGGCGGTAAAAAACCCGTTTAAAATCAATGGGTTAACGCTTTACTTTTTTATGGTTTTAGTTCATAATTGTTTTATAAATTGAAGATAAGGAATGAATATGGGAACAAGAGCAACTTACGAGTTTCGCGACGAACTTCGCGGCAACCAAACTTTCTACATCCACTGGGATGGTTATCCCGAGGGTGCAGCGACGTACTTCCGCGAAATGCTTAGATCACCGAAAGGTGGGTCTCTCGCAGCGAGATTCTTCCGCGCTAATCCTACCGCTGAGTTTACTCAAGGTTGTGAGTCGCACGGTGATACTGATTACCACTACATGGTAGAACGAACAGATCTGCGTGGTCTGACAGTAACTGCTTATCTGATCAAGCGTAACTGGGAAACTGGTGATGCTGGTTACAATAACATCTGGCGTGGCAGCATCGAAGATTTCGTCGCTAAGTTTTGCGACGAAGATGAACTTTGCGACCAGTTGGAGATAGCGTAATGAAAACTTTCCCTATGCCAGCATCCGTTTACGAAGCAACAGATCTTGAGTCTACCCTTAGAATACTTGATCAGTGTTCCGATATCATTCATGACTATCGCGAAGCAGGATGTCCTGGTTTTCCTGGTAGCAACCCCTTCTATGATCGTCTGAGAGCGGTAGGTGTCACTCCTTTTGAAGCAGTAGACATCTTAGCAAGAACTTGGGATAACACTGAGGAGAATGTGTAATGAAAATTCCTGTAACAACCAATCGATCTGATTTGTCTCGTGAGTTGAAGAACATGTTGGACGCCAAGATGTCAAAGGTTCACGAACAGATGTTAGAGTATGAACGTGAAGGCGACACTGATATGGCGAACCGCATGGACTCATATGTCAATGCTCTCGAATATGCTTTTGCTTGTATCCTTGACCTTGACGAAGCGTACGAGAAAGCGTATACTATTAGTTACAAGATCCCAATGGAGGTGGCGTAATGGACGATTATGATGTTTTTGAAAGCATCCGCGAGGAAGTCGAGTCAATCGAAGAGCGCGATCTTGGTAAGATCGCTGATGTTGTCCTTGGCGACAACTGGATCTTTCGTAACAACGGTATTGAAGATACTATTGAACAAGTGACGAAAAAATTATATAGTAGTTACTTTGACACCTGCGCATCTGACGAGTGGGGTCCCAGCAAGTACGCTCGCTGGTTTATTGGTTCAAATTGTTAGGAATCGTATGATTATACATACTACCTCTCGCTATGATTTCAATGGTCGTAAACGCAAACCTCGTAAGATAAAAGGAGAAGTCTGTGCCAAATATGTCCCACCGAAGTTCCAGGAGTACAAACCGAAATCGTCAATCTCAGCAGAAAGAGCGTCTGAGACAAATCGCTACCCATCGTGTGTGGCTTCTCCAGCAAAAGCGCGAGGAAATAGCAAGGAGTCTCCAAGATACACAGGAGACTACGTCATCGGAATCGCAACCCTCCACAAATCAAACGCAGTTCCTGTAACCAACAAGAAGTACGCGACTGAAATTTCGGAGATGATTTCATGACAGATTACACTTCGAAGAAGTGGAACAGTCTCAACGATCTGAAACGAGCGATTGAGAACGATAAAAAAGAAACGGTAATTGACTTTAATGGTCATACCCTTTTGACTAAAAAATGGCAATACCAGTTGTATGATGGTATTTTGATTAGGAAGAAAAGATGACAGTTCGTTATAAACAAGAGATCACTGACTGGACGAAAGCACCAGCAACCCCAAACCATATCTACATCACCGATGGGAAAACTCTCATCGGTGTCATTCCACAGTTTGGTCCTCAAAAAGGGATCAAAAAAATGTTCTCAAAACCCTATCGTCAATGGAGTGCCTCGCGTCGAAAGTTTCGAGAATTATCTCCGAAGGAAATTGAATCTTTATAAATAAGTTTCGATTAGATGATGTTACTGAGGTTATATTATGCGATATTTAATTTTGTTGTTGTGCGTTTTGATTTCTTCTAATGTTTTTGCGGAAGAGACCGATATTATTTACACCGATTCTACCACAAGGAGCACGGTAGATTCTAAAGCAAAGAATGAAACAACCCTGAAGTCTCCTCCCCCATCAGCAATCACGCCGACTATTAATACTTCAAACTCTGATTTATGTACATTCGGCGTTGCTGGTGCAATACAGACACAGATACTAGGTATTTCTACTGGTACTCAGGTTACGGATGAGAACTGCGAAAGGTTGAAGTTGTCCAAGACCCTCTATGATATGGGTATGAAAGTTGCTGCGGTATCTACATTGTGTCAAGATCGTCGAGTTTTTGACGCAATGATGATGGCAGGAACTCCTTGCCCTTATGATGGTTTGATTGGAGTTGAGGCAAAGAATGCTTGGGAGACAGACGAAGAACTGCAACCCATTGCATCAAAAAACGAAAAAGGAATGAAGGATGGTACTAAGACGTTGCTTGGTGGCGCTGGCGTTGCTAGTCTGCTCATCTTACTCCTCATCTGAGGAAGTTTTCGGGACGACAAATAATGCTGCCCAATTTGGTTACAATTGGGTAATGACAAATGTGTTGCCGCAACAAGCAGGTCTAAGAGTCAATGGCGTAATATATCAATATACCGCTGTTAAAGAAACTCAAGACGATATGCTCGTTCATGTACAAAACGAAAACGCCAGAGGTCCTGGTTATATTTTCCGCGAAACAGATGACTGGTCTGGACTACCAGGAAACACAATTAACAAACTTGTTCCTATAAATATGATTGATATTTCCTATTGGGGAAATGGTTCGATTGAGGTTGAAGGAACTGGCGCAGTAGAAGACGCGGAAGTAATTTATTCGTATCAATACGATCCATGTTTTGATCCGCAATCTGATCCAAATTGCCCAGGGTATGTCGATTTGTTTTCAATTGAGGTTATGAATCCTGATATTACAGACCCTTTAGATGAAGAGTATGTACAGGCAGAACTTGATAGAAAAGCAAATATGAAAGCGCAGGAGGAAGAGGAAAGAGAAGAGGCAAGAAAAAAGGCATTAGCAAATAAAACTGTTGAAAAAAACTTAGAATCAATTCTTGGCATTGTCAAAGAACTTGATATGTTTTCTTCACAAGCATTGTTGCAACATGACTTACTCGTCAATTTAAATCTTCTGCCAAACTCTTATCAAGTTGCTTTAAAAGGTGGTGTTTATCCTGATGGACAAATGCCCCCAGATGGAAAACTGCCGTCTAATAAAAATGGATTGAGACTAGGAATGGGAAGTCAAATACTTCATGATAAATTGGTTGAGTTACAGTATGAAAAGAAATAACATTAAGAGGAAATTTTATGTTTAAGAAAATAATTACTTTGACTCTACTTACATTATGTGTAAATGCCTTTGCTGAAGATATACCGATTAGAGGTAAAGTTGAATCAAAGTGCATTGTGACTCAAGACACTGCTGGTGTTTATGGTAACCCATTGCCTGAAGAATTGTCCACTGATCCTACCGACGGTGGTGTTGATCCAGTTGTTCGTTATGATGTAATTCAAGCAAGTTACTACAAAGCAAAGATTACACATCCTGTATCTTTCAATGACAGCCCAACGTTGTCTGACGTTGTAACATGGACAGGTTCTACCTCTGTTGATCAAGTATCTGATACTAACATGTCAGGATACGATACAAGCAAGGTTGAATACGATAATGTCACAGAGGTTGATTTGACGGTTGCTGGTAGCACTTGGTTTAAAGTCGAATCACAAGCAGACTATGGGTATGATAAAGCATTCCCAGCGGGTGATTATGAGGCAATTGTTACTGCAGAGTGCATTGCCCTTTAAAAAGAAAATTATATGCGTTATGTGTTTTTGATTTTATTGTTAGTAAGTGGGCGAGCAATCGCCCACGAATTTACACCAACGTATCCGGTTCTAGAACCTTCTTACGTTTCAGGTGTTGTTAAAGCAAGTATGAGATTGTTCAATAAAAGGAGCGAGATATCATACTATGAAGTTGAGGTTTTTGATTCAGAATGGAAAAATCAAAAGTTTGCGATGTTGGGTTCAAGGATTATACCGATTGCTTACTTAGAGACCAAGGAGTTTGATGTTTTCTTTCCTGAAAAAAATAACGTTACATATATTTGTACAAGGTCTAGATTGCTCACAGAAGGTAAGACGCAGACAAGATTGAGTTCAAGGATATGTTCTAAAGTTAAATAATTATGAAACTATTTTTTGTTATTGTGTTACTGATGATGAGTTTTAAAGTAAGCGCCGAATCTAGTTCATTAAATTTGGCGCTACCTAATACAAATCAACCGTATTCATCTGACAGAATACGAGCGGGCAACTTAGAATGTCAGAATGCGATAGGTGGATCGACCAATTTAGAATTTGGTGTTGTTGGTATTTTAAATCAAAATGGTCCATATAATAATTACTATGATCCTACTTTTGAACTGCCAGGATATGATAGTAATGGGTTTGTTAGAGACGTTGGTGTATATGCTAAGATTACAGTTCCATTAAATGCACCGAAGGAGCGTTTGAATTGTAATGCGCTCTACAAGTTGGAACTTGAGCGTAGAAGATTAGAGATACAAAAACTGAAAGAAGAAGTTGCAAATCTACGAAGATTGCAATTTGCTGATGAGGGTTCAGATGGCGGCTAAGAAGAAAGTAAAAGAAAAAGATCTAGGCGATGCGCTAGACAACATTGAAGGTGAAGTTGAGAACTTAAAGAATACCAAACTCAAACTCTTTGGTATTACAATGACACCGACCACCATTGCTGCGGCACTTACGCTTGTTGGTTCTATTATTGGCACGATGTATGCTGGGTTTGAATCATACAAAGCATTCCAAGAAATGGCAGAGAAATTAGAAGTTCTTGATATCGACGCAGTTGAAGCAAGAAACGTTGCCATTGAGACAAAACTTAATGACGCAATTGATTACACACGCGACATTAAGAATAGTTTGAGAGACGACATTGTGCGAATCGAACGAGTAACCGAAAGCACTAGCACTCGTATGAAAACGGTACAGGATGAAATCGATACACGTATGAGAAACCTTACCGATTTAAGTCGCGAATCGGAAAAGGATGTTCGTGATACAATGCGTGAAACCGAAGATCGTATTGAAAAGAAGATGGAAAAATTAGATAAGGATCTCAGAGACACGCTACAAAAAGCACTCGACAACCCACTATCGGATTAAAATCTATGAGATATTTATTACTACTCTCACTCTTCCCGATGTCTGCATTCGCGGGTCCATACATCGAAATCAAATCAGAAGTCACCTACAAAGACTGGGCAGTTTCGGATCAAACCAATCACACAAGGTTTGGTTGGGAAAAGAAAACCCAGACCGGAAACAATGTCTACTTTGAAGCAGGTCATATGACTGGGGGTTATTCTTGGGAAGCAGGATACAAGACCCGATTGTCCGATAACCTCGTTGTCAAAGGAAAACTCGAAACCAAGGGAGAGAGTGGTTTCAAACCAAAACCCAAATTAGAGACCGAAATTAGATATACTTGGTAATCCCTTTTAAAATCAATGACTTGCCGCTTTACTTTTTTATGGTTTTAGTTCATAATTGTCTTATCTTTTAAGGAATATGAATTATGACTAATTTTTTCCCCGCTAAAACTTTAATCGCTTTTGACCGCGTCGCTGGTTATAATGACGCGGTCGCTGATATTCGTGAAGGTTGGGTTGAAACGTTTGACCCTGAATTTAATCGTAATAATTTAGTGAAAATGATGGGCGCTTCTGACGCTTATATTGAAGGCTACTTAAAAGCTCTTGAAAAAAACGGTGAGTTGGAAATCTGTAATTAAATCAATGACTTGCCACTTTACTTTTTTATGGTTTTAGTTCATAATTGTTTTTGTGTTTATGTTAAACGTAAGGAAAAAAAATGATCAACCCTAAAGTTAACCCAGATTTTCCGAATTATAAACTTTATCCAACTACCGGTAAGGTTCAAAATATAACCACTGGCAGGTTTTTAAAATTGCCTACTAAAACGTATGGGCAATGTCCATATCCAAAGATCCGCGTAACCAACAAAAAAGGTGAGCGGAAAACACTGACGTTGCATCGTTTATTCGCTGAGACGTTTTGTAAAAAACCAAAACATCCTGAAATAACAAAAAAGGTTTGGCGTTCTTTGCCGTTAGAAGTTCGGAAGATACTTCAAAAAGATATGCAGGTCGATCATATCAAAAGAAATCATTTTAATTGGAAACCAAGCAATTTGCGTTGGGTAACTGGCGAAGCAAATCGTAGATACTATCAAGAAGGGCAATCTAAGTAAATTCTTGTTTAAAATCAATGACTTGCCACTTTACTTTTTTATGGTTTTAGTTCATAATTGTCTTATAAATTGAAATAAGGAATAAGTATGAAAAAAGTGATTGACTACGTTTGTATCGGTAATGGCGCTATTCGTCTTTATGCTAATGACGTCTGCGTTGGGTTGAGCAATTCAGCTCCTGCTCTCGCGGATCTCATTCGACGCTTTAACGCTGACGCTGGTCCTGCTTGGAAAATCATGGCATCTTCGCTCTTTATTGAAGCGATCGCTGGTTGTGACTCTTCTGCCCAAGAGGGTGGTTTCGCGACTGGTAAAGAAGTTGCTGATCTTTGGAAGGAGGTTTGTGATTATGTCTAAGATCGGCACTGTCAATCTAGCAGTTTTAGATATGTGGGAGCAAGGTTATTTCTACACTGATATCATTGAAGAAGTTGCCTTCGACTACAACTGTTCTAAACAGTTTGTTGCAAAAATTTTGGATAACATCATAATGGAGAATGCGAATGGCGCATCTAGTTGAAACAATGGCGTATGCTGGTCAAGTACCTTGGCATGGACTCGGCGAGCGAGTCTCAAATGATCTCTCACCAATGCAGATGATGCAGAAAGCGAGAGTCGATTGGTCAGTCACCAAAGAAAATATGTACATTCTTGACGGAATTAGTGTTCCGAGCAAGAAAGCATTGCTTCGGGGTGGTGACAACAAAGTTCTCGATATCGTCGGAGACGATTGGGAACCAGTACAAAACGAGGAAGCATTTAACTTCTTCAATGAGTACTGCGCAGCAGGTGACATGGAAATGCACACTGCTGGATCGTTGATGGATGGCAAGATCGTTTGGGTTCTTGCTAAGATCAAGGAGTCGTTTGATGTTCTACCTGGAGATCAGGTCGACAACTTCCTCTTGTTCACAAACCCCCATCGTTACGGTCAATCTTTGAATGTTCGAATGACTCCGATTCGTGTTGTTTGCAATAACACGCTACAGATGTCTTTGTCGAGCAAGTCAAAGAATGAAGTCTCCTTGAACCATCGTCGAACCTTCGACGCTGATTTGGTCAAACAACAACTGGGCATTGCTCATCAGAAGTTTGATCAATACAAGGAATTCGCTCAGTTCCTCGCGAACAAGAAAGCGAAGTCTGCTGATGTAATTCAGTTCGTCAACAAAGTCTTCCCTCACTCTAATACCAAGGGTCGGGATGTTAAAGACTATGAAGACCTTTCCCCTTCAGCGAAGCGTGCTATGGATGCACGTCAATCGCAACCTGGTGCAGAATATGCCGAAGGCACTTGGTGGAATGCGCTCAACGCAGTCACCTACCTTGTTGATCACGAACTCGGTCGTAGCGACGACACGAGAATTACCTCAGCGTGGTATGGTTATAACGCGAAGCGTAAACTAATCGCTGTCAACACCGCCATCGAAATGGCAGAGGCAGCATAATGTATCATAACCATAAACAAATCCCTACGCATTACCGTAGGTTAATCCTAGAAGAAACTGGTCTCAAACGTGTAAGCAAGGTGCCTCTGCACGTTTGTAATCAAATCATCGAAGATATCCTCGAAGAGGAGATGGAGAACGAGTCGCTCAAGCACTATCAAGTCGAGTACTACAAAGAGGGTCAATTCGGTTCTGTGGACGTCGTAGGACGTCAACAGGCATTGATCGAAGTTGACCGGATAATGGAGTTCGGCGATTACAATGACCCGTCACTGGTCATTGCAGTTCGTCAGGCGAAGCGTTTGATCCAGGGTTTCATTAAGGGACAATGGATCTATCCAGAACCGCGTGATAAATTATTAGTAAAATCAACGAGTTAAAACTTGACTTTTTGGTTAACAAACAGTAGAATATTCGTATGATTAAATTACTAATGACAGGTAGTTGCCCTCAGTTTTCTCGGATGGAAGATTTCGCTTGTGATGTAATCAATCACTTCTTTCCGCGAGACCTAAAGAGAAATATTGTTATTGGAGTTGACTTTCTGAAAAATTTAGAGGATAATGATGCAGGTCAGTGTGTTGATTATGGCGTAATGGATAACGACAGACTGATTCACATATCTCTGTCCAAGCGATTTATCGCTGACGACGAGAACTTTGCCTACTCGGCAAAGGAAATTGCCACTACGTTGGCGCATGAATTGGTACACGCTAAACAATGGATCCGTAACGAACTGAGTAATAAACTGCTCAACGCTACGCTTAAATCATCGATGACGGAGGATTATTACCACCGTCTTCCTTGGGAAGCTGAAGCATTCGATTTACAGGATTTTCTTGTTGACTTGTACTGGTAACTTTACTATGAAAAGGAGGGACGTAATGTCTCAAGTAACTCGCGTTTTGAACGCACTCATGGATGGTCAAGAATTGACTGCAAAGCAAATCTCTGCTCGTTTCGGTGCTGGTAACCCTCGTGCAGTAATCCAAAACATTCGTTTCGCAGGATATCCTGTATATCTTAACAAGCGAACAAACACTAAGGGTCAAACCAAAGGTTTCTACCGTCTTGGTACTCCTTCTAAGTCTGTAATCGCTGCTGGTTACAAAGCACTCGCTGCTTCCGCAGTATAAAACAAAACGGGGGAGGCAACTCCCCCACTTTTTTTATGACCGAAATGACTCATGAACAAATCGTTACTGTTATTCTCGAAGATTGTACCGAAATACAACTCGCGAATTTTGCTGATGATTTCCTTGATGATCTTTGGTTCTTAAAAAATAGAGGACGCAAAGACATTATTCAGAAACTCGCTCATGTTGCTGTAGATTTATGGCAGTGGTCGGAAGAAGAAGTTGACTTTGCTACCTTTTCTCGAGAGTTTTTTGGTTTCACTACACATTGATAAGTACGGAAATTGCTATGACTGCTATGAACTTACCGCCGTTTAGTCAACCAAAACTCAACCTCGTTCTCATTGAGAACACTTTTTCCCGAAGGAACTCAATAGTAGTCGATGCTATCGACTACTTTCCTGAGGGAGGACTTCTTTATATCTGGGAAGACATTAAAGAAAGAGCACTCTCTTTAATTCATAAGAGAGACAAAGACGACTATCGTGTTGATCTTGATCGCAATCTAGAAGGTTTTCCCACTGCAACTTTTTGGAAAAGAGGATATCGTCATCCTGTCGCCAGACTTTATGTTACTAAAAAATCGCCTGAGGTTTCGGTTAATGATGAAACATACGAGTCTGTTGTTGGTCGATTTTAATAAATAGCATCAGGGGGATTAACTTATGATCAAGAAACTATTAATCGGTCTCGTCATTATTTTGTTTGCTGTTGACGCATATGGTCATCGTGATGTTGTTGGGCAACTTCGTCAATTAGAAAATGCGGTTCCAAGCGAATGTCCACTTTGTCTTTGTGTTCGCGAAAAAGAAAATGGTATGATTGAAAGAACTACCGGAAAGGTCTTTGGTTCAACAGAAGGTGCTGTTGGAGCAGTGATTGGCGGTGTTATTGGTAAAGAAGTTTTTGACCATGATGTTGGTACTGCCGTAGGGGTCATCGTTGGCAATAAGATTGGCAACAAAATGACAAAAGAGAAAATAAAATGCTATGAGGTGGTGGAGAGTTAAATGCACGTACATCGTTTGAAGAGAATAACTTTTGCTTATGAAAGATCTTGGAAAGATTTTGGCGAGTTTCATCTAACACCAGGAATTACCATTTCCAAAGAAGAAATCATGATATCATTTTTGCTATGGAAGGTTTCTGTTTTTATTAATTAAATGGTAATAAAATTCGATTTTGTAGAATCCCCTTGCGTCAATGTTTGTACGATGCAGGGGGATTTTTGCATTGGATGCAAGAGAACTTTAGATGAAATAGGGAAATGGTTTGAAATCACGCCAGAAGAAAAGCGAGAGATTATAAATAGTATAAAGCAAAGAACTCTCGATCATGGCAAACCTTAATCTATCAGAAATAACAAGAGACGGTAAAGAATATCGATCTATTCTTTTGGTTGAGAAAACTTTTGGTAAGAATCAAAAGTCTAACAACTTCAAGACTGATGGTGGATTGTTTCATGCTAAGTATCTGGTAATCGGAAATGAAAAGGTAACTACTTGCAAAGACGCAGAATATGTTGCTGGAAAAATACTTGGATTAAAAGCATTCAAGTCTGCAATAGATAAGAAATTAATGATTGGCGGATCGTATGTCGGTCAAAAAAAGATAGAAGAGATTCCAATAACCAAACTGGAAAAGAGCGAAGAATTTGGTGGTATACCTGCTGGCGGAACTCGGGTTAATAAAGGTCTTTTGTTTGAAAGCGATTTAGCAGAGCGATTAGATGAATGTATCGAAGGAAAGGTTTGTAAAGGAAGATATTCAAAACAAACTGAAAAAATAATTCATCTTTGTTCTCAACAAGAAAAATCTCCAGTAATTAATTTTGTGCATGAAGGCGGCGCTAATAAACCAAGACCAATAGTTAATTCAGGAAAAAATGTTTTTATCTCTCCAAGAGATCATAAACAACACGGTCCTCAACTTACCGATATAACACTTCAACACAAAAACGGTGCAGAAAGTTACCTTTCTCTAAAATTTAGTTCAACGCTTACCTTTGTTAACTCTGGCGTCGGTAGAATATTTCCGCAAGATGAAATGAAAAAGGGTAAGATTAAAGCACCAATCGGGCAAGCAATATTTAAAGCGTTCGGTATTGAAGAAACTACGTTTTGTGATGTATTTAATTTATATGGGAAAGGGAAAAAATTTCCAGTTGGTGTTGACGTTTCTAGAAAAGTCGACAAAAATATTTTACAATTGTTTTTATCAACAGCAATTGGTTCTGGTTATTGGATGATTCATGGGATGGAAGGCGAAAAAGTGTACTGTTGGTACATGGACCCAAGTAAAAATCGAGCGATGTCAACTATTAATGGTAAGATCTTAGTTAATTATGGTGGATCTGGAGGTAATGGCAAGAGAGTCGATATTGAATTTGCAAACGATTATTTTGATTTTAAGGTTAATATAAGAAACAAGCAGTCAGGTTTATATCCATCACATATTATGTGCGATTATAAAAGTAAAGCAGCAACCGGAAAAAAATTACTATAAAGGAACTAACATGGCAGTATCACATTACATAGAAGAAGATACAAGACTTACAATCGCTCGTGGATTGACTAGAGCTTCGTTCGTCCATAAGTTTGGCGCTGTTCCTGCCATGTCTGTTAATACAACAGGAACGATTTGGGATATAAACGATACTTCTTATCCTTGGACTGCTTTTAATACGCCAGGAGTTTTAACTATTCCCGCAGTAAATGCTGGGGACAATGGCGATAAAGTTGTTGTTTTTGGATTAGATGCTAACTATGCTTTGATTGAAGAAGAGTTTACGTTATCCAGTTCGGGAACGGTAACTGGTACTAAAACATTTGGTCGTGTTTATAGAGCATATTACTATGATGATACAACTAACGCAGGAAATATCGATATTCAAAGAGGTGGAACCACAGTTGCTCGTATAACTGCAGGCAAGGCACAAACGCTGATGGCAGTTTACACTGTTCCTGTTGGGCATACTGCTTATCTAACTCAAGGTGTTGCTTCAATTCAGTATGGTGGCGACGCAACAATTGATATGTTCGTTAGATATCATGGTCAATCTTCATTTAGAATCGGGCATTCGGGAGAAGTCGCTGGAACTGGTATGCCATACCATTATGAGTTTAGTGTTCCTCTTGCTATCCCAGAAAAATCAGATATTGATGTGAGAACAAGGGTTCGATCTAATAACGCTCGCGTTACTGCGGCGTTTGATATTATTTTAATGCCGGAATAGATAAACAATGGATAATTTCGCAAGTTACATAACAGAGCAAAAAAATACTCACATGACCCATATTGAGGATAAAGTCCTCTATGGTGGAGTGAGTGGCACACGCCAAGCAATTTTTGCGCTCCGTGACTTGCGAGATATGCTTGGTGGTAAAAAAGAAGGAAATGTTTCGGTCAAATGGGATGGCGCTCCTGCTATTTTCGCTGGAGAAGATCCTCGTGATGGACAATTCTTTGTTGCTAAAAAGGGTATCTTTAATAAGAACCCAAAGGTATATAAAACAAATACAGATATTGACGCGGATACTTCAGGTGATTTAAATAAGAAACTGAAAGACGCTCTTAAATATTTGCCCGAACTTGGGATTAAAGGCGTCATACAAGGTGACTTTCTTTTTGGTCGTGGCGATGTTAAAACTAAAAACATCGATGGAAAGAAGTATGTAACCTTTCATCCTAACACGATTGTCTATGCTATTCCTTTTGAACAAGCAGACGCAATTCGTAAAGCAAAAATCGGTATTGTGTGGCATACTACATATACTGGTAGAACATTCGAGACTATGAAGGCATCTTACGGTGTCAATGTGAAGGGATTGAAGAACTCCTCTTCGGTATGGTCTCAGGACGCAATGTTGCGCGACCTTCAAAGCGCGACTATGAGTAAAAAAGAAACAGAAGAGGTTAATGCAATACTTACGAAAATTGGTTACCTTTTTAACGGGATCGCAGGCAGCACTCTCAGAACCCTCGAGCGAGATCCGACCCTCGCAGGAACCATCGAAACCTTCAATAACACCTACGTCAGAAAAGGCGAAGTCATCGGGAATTCGAAAGCGCACGTCAACAAACTCATCAGGTACATCAAAAACAAGTACCAAAAAGAAATCAACTCGCGCTCGAGCGAAAAAGGCAAAGCAACCCAGCGAGCAAAACTAGCGGCGATTCTTTCTTTCTTTTCTGATGAGAACAAAGAAAACTTAACCAAGATGTTTGAATTACAAAAATTAATTGTTTTGGCGAAGTTGAAACTTATAAATAAATTGAACAGACTTGTAAATGTTGATACTTTTGTAAAAACAAGAAAAGGTTTTAAGGTAACAGGTCAAGAAGGATTTGTTGCCATAGACAGATTAGGTGGTGATGCGGTAAAGATTGTTGATAGAATGGAATTTTCATACAACAACTTTTCGCCCGATATTTTGAAGGGATGGGATAAACCTACGAGGAAATAACAATGGCAAAGCCATTAGGATTCAAAGACTTCATTAACGTTGATTACACTCAATCGGGTGACGATCAACTCGCCTATAATGCTAAGAAAAGAAAAAAAGCAGATCAGGAACACGAAGCACTCTCTATAACGCAGCGTCTTGCTCGTTCTCGTCAGATGAAGAAATATAAATCCCGTCTTAAGATCGGTCGTGAGAAAGCAAAGAGAAGAACTGCGGGCAAAGAAGTTTTACGTAAGCGAGCAAAGAAAGATGTTCGCAATAAATTATTTTTGAAATTTAGTAAAGGTGTCAAGAAAGGTGATATGGCACCACAAAGGAGAGGGGAGATCGAGAAAAGAATCGATAAACTTCCTAAGTCCAGAATTGATATGTTGGTTCGCAAAGCGATTCCACAAATGCGTAAAAAGGAAATGCTTAGAAAGAGAGGAGCTGCTCCTGCTGCTGAAAAATGATAAACATACCATCGTTTAAACAATATCTCGTTGAAGAAGAAAGAGAGATCTATTTCACGTTCGGAAGAATGAATCCTCCGACAGTAGGTCATGGGAAACTCATCACCCAATTATCAACAAAAGCAGGTAGAAATCCCTACAAAGTATTCGTTTCACAATCTCAAGACGCAAAGAAAAACCCACTCTCTTACGCTGACAAAATTAAGCATGTACGTAAGATGTTTCCAAAGCACGCACGCAACGTTCTACTCAACCGCAAGGTTAAAAGCGTATTTGATGCCGCAACTAATCTTTATGATCAAGGATATAAAAAGATTGTAATGGTTGTTGGGCAAGACCGTGTTGTCGAATTCGAGACACTGTTAAACAAATACAACGGGGTCAAGGGGAAACACGGATTCTACAACTTCGAGAGGATCCGTGTTGTCTCCGCTGGTCAAAGAGATCCAGACTCTGAGGGAGTTGAAGGAATGTCAGCGTCTAAGCAACGAGAGGCAGCGAGAGAGAATGATTTCGTGTCATTCGCTCAAGGGTTACCCAAAAATCTTTCTAACAAAGACGCTAAGAAACTGTTCAATGATGTTCGCATTGGTATGGGTTTAAAAGAAGAAACTCAATTTAAGAACCACGTTGAACTTGAACCAGTTTCAGATATTCGTGAAAAGTATATCGAAGGTTCTTTATTCGAACCAGGCGATCGTGTTGTTATTAAATCATCTAACGAAAAGGGAAGAATCCATAGACTCGGAACCAATTATGTTATCATTAGTTTAGATGAAGGTAACATTTCTCGTCAATGGATCGACGGTATCGTTAAAGAAAAAACCGACCGTTGGTATAAGGATCAACCAGAGTGGGGTACTCCAGAAGCAACTAAGAAAGCGAAGAAGGTTACGCCCAACGAAGGTGTCAAGCAAGATCCGGATATTAAAGACAGAAAAGGCACACAACCTGCTCGTTATCATAGCGGACTATCTAAGGCACAAAAGATTAGTCGTGATCGCCAATTCAAACGCCAATCTAAGATGTCAGATAGCGACCCCAATGCATACAAACCAGCTGCTGGGGATAAAACAACTAAAACCAAACCTTCGAAGTATACCAAATCATTCAAGGCGATGTACGGCGAAGATGCTGTGCTACGCGCCAAAGATAAAATTGATAAAGAAAAGAAAGCAGATAAGATTAAGCACGATCGAATGATGGATCGTGCTCGTATACAAAAAGCAAGGAACATTAATAGAACCACAGTTCCTGAAGGACAGGATAAAATGAACGGTGTTAAGTTTAACCCGAGAGATATGATGACGCATAATCCTGTTGCTAAAAATGCACACAAGTTTAATAAAGCAGCAGTGCATACAGATAAGAAAAAAGCAACGAAACGCGGATACATCAAACACAAGGGTAAGTCATGAAGTTCAAAGAGTTCATCCTAGTTGAGGATGCAATAGCAGATAAAGCAAAGAAATCTGGTTTCTCTGCTTCAACTTTACGCAAAGTATATAATCGAGGCGTCGCAGCGTGGAAGACTGGACATCGTCCAGGAACAACTTCTCAGCAATGGGGCATGGCTCGTGTTAATGCGTTTATTGTTAAAAAGAAAAAGGGCGGATTAAACCACGATAAAGATCTGGCATAATATAAATAACGATTATGAAAAAAGAAAACGTAAAATCAGCAGATAAGAAACCCGAAGTCTATACTGACGAAAAGGGTAGAAAACGCGTACGCATGGTATCTGTAGATAAAGAAATTGTTAAAACAAACGAGAAAGCAGTTTCTAAAGCACAACAAAAGTTTTTTGGGATTGTTCGTGGTTTGCAAAAGGGTGAAATTAAGAACGCTTCACCAGACGCTAAAAAGGCAGCAGCATCAATGAGTAAAAAAGACGTTAAAGACTTTGCTGCTACCAAGCACAAGGGGTTGCCTACTAAGAAAGAAGCAACGATGGCAGATAAAGCAGGTCCAGGAAAAGGGAAAGACATGAGGGATATGTCTAAGTTGGATCACGCTAAGGCAAGAGACTGGCATCAATACAGAGTTAAAAGCAAAGGCGACTATCATTCCAAGATGGCAAAGATTCATCACGCTAATGCTATCGGCGGTAGTTCCATGTTACATAAAGAATCTTTGCAGAAAGATATTGCAACACTTTCTGGCAAGTATCCAGAAAGGTCTAAAGTTAAAACCAAAGATGGAAAAACAGGCACAGTTGTTTCAGTTGGAAGGGATTATGTTAAAGTCGCTCACGGTAATAGGATGAAAGACTACCATCCTTCTAAATTGGAAGCGTGTTGGACTGGATACAAGCAAGCAGGTATGAAAAAGAAAGGAGATAAAATGGTCCCTAATTGTGTTCCTGAATCATTTAAATCTTTCATTGGTGAAGCAGTTAAAATTTCTCCTGCTAAACAAAAAGAGATAGACGCCAGGAAAGCAGCAAGAGACGCTGATGGTCGATCTTCTGCTGCTAGGAAAGCAAGGAAAGCAAATCCTCCTGCGCCTAAACCAAAACCCGCGCCAAAGAAACAAACTGCTCGTAAAGACACGTATGATAAAGCAGACCTGCATCCTATTATGCAGCTGAGAAAAGTAGTTGATAATCCGAAACACGTTCCTACTTTTCATATGGGTAAATCTGGAAAGGTTAATCCGAAAGACGCAGCAGATGCAATTAGGTTTTATGAAAAATTGCCGGTAATGGGTAAACGTCAACTGCAAATTAGAATCGCTAAAGGCGGTCCTGCTGCAGTTAAACAAGCAGCAGATGCATATAGAGGGATGAAAAAATGAAGTCGTTCAAATCTATTAGAGAAGCAGAATGGAAAAAAGAAACTCCATGGCGTAAAGTTAAACCTGGCGATAAAAAGGATAAGTACGGCAATACGGTTAAAGACAAAAACGTTGCCAGAAACCTTGCTCGTTCTGCTATGAAGAAAACTGCTTCTGGTAAAACAGAATCATCTGATGCTTATGGTAAGAGTCAAGACGCGATTGCTAATAAAAAGAAAAAAGATGCAATTACGCCACAGGATCGTGTGACGCTTGCCAGATTAGATGCTCTAATGAAAATGCAAAAAAGAAAAAAAGAAAGCGTTGAAGAAGGTAAAGCGTCTGTTTCTAAGCATAAAAGAATTCTTGCTATAATCGGAAAAGCACAAAATATGGACCAAGCAATTAGTATGGTCATGAAAGCACGTAATACTGACGAAAAGAAAGCAAAGAAATTGGTACATAATGCAGTAAGATCTGCCTTTTATGATGATCATCGCGAGGCGCTCAACCCAAGACAAAAACAAAAAGCACAAAAGTCTGCTTCACAGAACAAGTCCTTTAATACTGTAAGAGACCGACTCAAATGAAATCTTTTAAATCTTTCATAGAAGCAAAGATCCCTTGGTATTCTCCGCAGATTGGTGCACAAACACCAGCAGCTCGCAACAGAAAACATAAACCAATTGATCGACTGACTAAAGAACCTCATGGCACCAAGACCAAATATGATTCTGAACGCGCAGTTCGATCTGGTAATCCTGCCCGCTATGATAAAAAGAAAGCAGAATTAAAGAAAAAACTTGATGCATTGCAGTTAAAAAGAGAATTAGATCGCATCAATAAAGAAGACGTTGATGAAGCAACATACCAAGGAAGGAAAGTGCCTCTTAACAAACCAATGAAAGGCGATGTTAAGAAGTCAAA